>Ga0180431_10001995_pt1 | contig 27699 bp, 13 predicted proteins | sample SS_ome_11_FD_132459 | JGI IMG/M metagenome (GOLD analysis project Ga0180431, IMG submission 132459) | Hypersaline lake sediment archaeal communities from the Salton Sea, California, USA - SS_1_MS_1 metaG | ecosystem: Environmental > Aquatic > Non-marine Saline and Alkaline > Hypersaline >... | reverse complement strand
CTCCGTGTTACGGGCGACGGTAACGCCGCCCTCGTTTTGAAACACTTAAAAACACGGAGGATTTTATACACTTTCATGGCAAACAAGAAAAGCCCTCTTTGACTTCGCTTCTGTAAGGTCTAGTGAACAACAATTTCTGGGCTCGGTGGATTACCTGGCTCCAGAACAGGCAATGGGTACCAAGGACTTCGACCATCGGGCGGACATCTACTCGCTGGGATGTACGCTTTACTTCCTGCTGACGGGGCGTCCGCCGTTTCTAGAGGGGATGCTGCACGAGAAGCTGATGAAACACCAGGCGATGCAGCCGGAGCCGATCACGAAGTTCCGCTCCGACGTGTTGCAGGACCTGGTCGACGTGTGCGGGAAGATGATGGCCAAGGCCCCGGACGAGCGATACCAATCGGCCGAAGCGCTGAGCGAGACCTTGGCGAAATTCCCCGCACCGAAACGCCGCGCGAAGCCGGCCGCGCGGCCGTTGAAGACGGCAGAAGTTTTGCCTGACACCGAGGAAGACCAGGGTCTGCGGATCGACGTTGGCGAAGAAGATTCGCTGGTCATGACACGCCGGAAGACAAGGGCCGGGGCGGCCGCTGCCGGGTCGAAGTTTCTCAAGACGCCGAAGCAGAAGATCATTGCCGGCTCGGTCACCGCCGGCGCGCTGATTCTCCTTTTGGTGATACTCATTCCGTTGATGCGAGGTTCGGGTTCGAAGGAGGAGGTCAAGAAAGGCGACTGGCTGGAGGTGGAGGACCGCCCCATAGATTCAACCAAGAAGGAACGCAAGCTAGAACTCGATCTTGCGGAAACCGAGCAACATTCGCTGGTGTTCGATTTCGAAACCGGGGACCTGCAGGGATGGAAGGTGGTCAAGGGAAAGTTCGACTGCATCGTGTCCGAGGGCACTGCCTTGGCGAGTGCCCCTGGCGAATCGTTCAACAAGCAGGGGCAGTATCATCTCACGACAGTCGCGACCGGCTCAGGCGAGACAGGCAATGAGGGGATGACCGGCGTGATCGAGTCGCCTGTCTTTGTCCTCTCCAAGGAGAAAATATCCATGCTGGTCGGAGGCGGTTCCGGCGGCAAAACGTATGTCGCACTTCTTCACGTCGACGGCACGGAAGTGGGAAGGATTGACGGGAAAGATTCCGAGACCATGGAGCGGATCGAGTGGAGCGTTCCCCAACTGCTCGGCAAGCCGGGCTTTCTCCGCGTGGTCGATTGGTCGAAGAATGAACACGGTCACATCACGTTCGACAATTTCCAGGCGGATGGGCACATCGACCAGGCCGCCACGGAAGAGCGGTTTGCCAAGGCCCTGGCACCGCCGCCGAAAGCCAAGCCTGCCGTGCCCGGGCCCATCGCAGTCCAAATGCACGACTTCAACACCGGCGGACGGAAGCACAACGACATGACGACGGTAGCGGGCTGGGAATCGGAGGGCGGAGCCGGTATCGAAACCAATCAGGCGGGGTTCATCGCGCCCGGCGGAAAAATCTTTCAAACCCTTGACCACCAAATCGTCGCCGATGGAACGTACTCGTTGCGGTTCGATGCGGCAAGGGGTTGGCTCAATGCGCATGATCAGGTAATTCAAGGAGGCTTCTATTACCGTAGCGACGACGGGGCGCTTGCGGAGCTTGCCGCAACGCCCGAAATCATTCTGGAGAAGGCGTGGAAGAACGGCATGTTGCTGAAGTTCACCGCCGCGGCCGGCAAACCCTACATCGGCAAGAATCTGATCGTGCTGTTTGCCAACCCGAGCGACAAGCCGGATCGGTTTCCACACGTCGACAATGTTCGCGTAGACTACGCCGCTGCCGCCGGGCCCGAAAAGGTGGCAACCGCCGATACGATAAAAGCGGTGCCTTCCAAAGAAGACCCCGGCGAACCCCCGCCCGACGCCGAACAACCGAAGGCGCCGGTCGAAGGGAACCTCGTCTTCTACAACATGGATGAAGAGTCGGACAAGATCATCGACCAGTCCGACACCGGGCATCACGGAGAAATCCGAGGCAACGTCGTCTACAACCAACCCGGCAAACACGACGGCGCGTTGCTTTTCAACGGAGGCCGGGTTGTTGTCGAGAAGTCCAATACGTTCGACCATACCGCCGACTTCACCTGGACCGCATGGATCAAGACAAATGCCGACGGTTATATCTTCTGGTTCTCCGCCGACAACCGCTGGGCCCGCGGTGGGAAGTCCTTCGAGGTACGGGGCGGAAAGCTCTGTTTGCACGTAAATTCCGTCGGTTATTTCCATTCGAAGAAGCGAGTCAATGATGATCAGTGGCACCACGTGGCCGTGACCGTCGAAGCAAACGCCAACGGCAACCAGGACAAATGCACCTTGTACGTCGACGGCAAACTCGACTCGGTCCAGGGCTGGAACATCGACATCGCCCCCGAGAAGAACTTCCTGCTGCAGATCGGCGGCAGCTTCCGTGGGCTGATCGACGGCGTGACCGTTTGGAATCGCGCTTTGGAGCTGGAGGAAATCGTTGCCACCGCCAAACCCTACTCCACCGCATTTCGGAACCTGGCCAAGACAGGCAATCTGGCACCGGTCAAAGGCGAGACACAGCCGACGAAGCACCCGCTCGGCGAACTCGTCCTCAAGGCAAACCAAACGGTCAATCTGCAACTGCTCGGCAGCGAGCAGGCCATCAATCTGCCGCGGCGATTCACGATGGCCTACGACGAGGAAAAGAAGTTCTATGTGATCAAGCTGATCGACGAGAAACGCGCGGACGTCCCGCCGGTGTCGGTTGCGGCGATCGCCGTTCAGGACGGGAAACTGCTGTTCCGCTGGGCTCCGGGCGTGGCCGCGGTGCGGGCGAACGCCCTGTTGAACTGCGGGCTGGAGATCTCGGTCGACGGCCGCTCCCGATTCCTTCCCTTGGGGTGGGTCCAGCACGTGGAGCCGCTTGTCCTCAATTTCGACCGTCCCGCCAGAATCGCAATACCGGACGACCGGCTGCCGACCATCGAGTCGTTGCGGCTGCGGATCGAGCGGCTCGATGGCGGGTTGCCCAATCCGCAATTCAACCCTGGCAAAATCCTCACCGCCGGCAGCAGGGTGGAGATCAAGTTCGACGAGAAGGTCTTTCCGGACTTCCGGCTGCAGGTGGCCTTCAACGCCCGAACCCACCCCTCGGTCGACGTGACAACGGGAATCAACTACAAATGGCAGAACATGATCACGCCACGGGTGTTCAAGGCAAAGGAAGCAGGGACCGTCATGCAAAGCATGGTGGCCCACCAGAGCAAACTCAAAATGGACCTGCAAATGACGGCACCCGGCAACAACCGCCGCAAGAACGATATCAAGAAGAAACTCGATCCGGTCGAAGAGAAGATCCGAAAATTCACGCTGCTGCAAGAGCTTTACACAAGATCTCGTAAGGAACCGGTGAAGCTCCACTTCAGCATCTTTTCCGTTGTGGATGACGAGCGACGCATCCCGGTGATAACGTCCCTGCCGCCGGAGCCCGCTGAGCCAGAGGACGCGGACTCGCCGAAACCATAGAAGGAACCTCATGATCAACCATCAGTCATTGTCTCTTAAGGCCATCGTTTGTACCTTCCTTGGCCACCAAAGATGAGCGAAGGACCGAAGCCCGGCTTCAAGGGAGAATTCCACTTCGAGAGCGATCGCCCGCTCAAAATTAGACAAGTATCGCCGGAAATCTACAAATCGACCTGAAGAAGGGCGAAGAAGCTTTCCTTATTTCCCTGAAAGTGAGCCTTCCAACCTGCCACCCGGCGGCAATAGTAAACACGAAACATGAAACGAGGCCATGATGCCAACAATAGATCGCACCAAAACCCTCTGCTGCCTAAGTATTGTATCGCTGTTCTGCTCCTGTTTGTGCTTAAACGCTGCCGAGGCGAGAAAGCAATACCCGCTGGCTGGCGCCGATGAATCGACGCCCTCGGTCGCCCACTACTTCTCCTGGATAAACAACACCAACGAAGGATCGACCGAGGCCCAAACGCTGGCCAACCTCGACTTCTTTAAGTGGATGCACGACGAGTATGGTATGCATCTGGAGATCTACGCCTTCGATGCAGGCAACATCGACGCACCACAATACTACGGCAGCATCTACTCAGACCGTTTCAAGAAACAATTTCCCCACGGCCTTGATCCAATCTACGAAAAGGCCAAGTCGTTCGGATGCCGCCTGGGCGTATGGCTTGGCCCGGACGGCTTCGGCGACACGCTCGATCAGCAAAAGGCCCGCACCGACATGTTGGTCAAGCTCTGCCGTGATTACAACTTCCGCTTGTTCAAAGTCGACGCGGTTTGCGGTCAGTTACGCACCGAGAAGCAGGATGCGTTCATCGACATGCTCAAGGAGTGCCGCAGACACTGCCCGGATCTCATCGTAATCAACCACCGCTTGAATCTCGGACACGGTCTGCCCTACGTGACCACCCGACTCTGGGGGGGCGAAGCCTACATCGACGTCTGGCGGTCCAACCGGCAGGCAGCCACCCACAACCGAGCGTGTACGGTCGAACTGGGGATTCCCGTCGACGAGAACGGCAAGCCGGTGCGACTCGTGGAAGACCACGGCGTTTGCTTGTCCTCTTGTCTGGACGGTTGGGAAGACGACCTGTTCCTGCAAGCCTTCTCGCGGAACCTGATCCTTTCACCGCAAATGTATGGCAGCCCCTGGTTCCTTCGCGACGACGAGTTCCCGAAGGTGGCCCGCGTGTACAACCTTGCCCGAACTTATCGCGATATCCTCGTCAACGGCCAGATTCTCCCGCCCGAGACGTACGGCCCAAACGCGGTTTCTCGCGGCGACGGCGACACGCGAATGGTCGTGCTGCGCAATCCGACCTGGAAGCCGACGACGCATGCGGTGAAGCTGGATGAGTCGATTGGCCTGACCTGCGACGGGCCGGTCGAGGTTCGTCGTCTGCATCCGTCGGAGGCGATTCTGGGTACGTTCCGGAAGGGCGGCAGCGTCGAGGTCACGATTCCAGCCTTTCGCGGGTACGTGCTTCTTGTTTCGAGCAACCCCTCGCTGGAGTTGGGCGTCGCAGGTTGCGAGTACGAAGTGGTTCGTGACGTGGCTGGAAAACCAGCCGTCATCAAGCTGCTGGGCATGCCCGGCAGCACCGCCAGCGTCCGGTTGCCCGCCCAGCCACGCAAGTTCAAGCAAGCCACACTTGACGGCGAGTCGGCCGACGGGCTACTCGCGGGCGGAAAAATCGAGGTGTCGTTCCCGGGCGAGAGACTTGCCAAGCCGTGGCATCGCAAGTTGGCGGATCTCGACAAATCCGACGTGCCCGCCGACGCCGAAAGTCTTTACGAGGCGACCTGCTACGCGGCAGACAACAATGCCTTAGAAATTCGCTCGAAACTCCGCAGTGGCCCGACCAAAATCAAACAGGTGCAAAAGGCGCGAGACGCCTTCTTCGGCCAGAAGCTGCTCGTCGAGCGAGGCGTGTGGGATCGGTACCTTTTCGATGGCAATCTGGAAACCTACTTCCGCCTGCGAACAAGACCTATCTGGGACGGCGCGTTGCGAGTCGATTTCGGTAAGCCCACCGGCATCGACAAGCTTGTCCTGCGACGCGCGGATTGGGCAAGCGACCCCGAGGAAGCGTTCGTCTCCGCCGACTTGAAATCGTGGATCAAGGTTCCGGTGAAGATCGCGCTGGAAAACCCGGCCACCGCTACAGTACTCAAGCGAAGCTATACCGTCGATAAGACCTGGCTCGAGATCAGCGTGAAAGAGCTAGATATCGAAGTCCCTGCCGACGCGCCGGCAATTCGTTATCTTCGCATCCCGGGCCCTGCCGCCAATGTGGCCGAGGTTATCGCTTACCGCGACGGCAAGCAGCTCGACCGCGAAGGATGGCGGGCTTCGAACGTGTTCGCCCAATACTCGCGTGCCCCGGCTAAGCTGGCCTGGCAAGGCTCGTTCACCGTCGACGAAGCGGCCCCAGGCTCGTACCTCGTGGTAGCCTGTATCGGCCGCCACGGCCGCGACGGGGCCTACGCCGCGCTGCGCGTTGGTGATCGGCTGATGGGTGCCCCAAGCCGTGCGGTTTCTTATCCGGCCAACCACTGGGAGCACGGCAACCGTCGCGCCGATGTCGGCTTGAGCTATTTTTTCCCCGTCACCGCAGACATGACTGGAAAACCGATCGAGGCCGTCGTCTTGCAGTTCGAGTCGCCTGACAAGCGTCGGCCGGTGCCCCTAGGCGAAATCACGCCGCAGGTCTGGATCACCAACCTTCCCGCACCCTACGCATCAAAGGAGCTGGTGCTGGAAGAGTAGTCGACACTGCGTCGTTTGAATCAACATGGATTTAGTGTGGCAGAGAATCAAAACGAGGAATGTGAGTGGCAAACGGACCTAACGCACTTCTTTGTTCCCGGTTGGGGCTGGTAATACCTCGGCGGGATCATCGACGACTACAGCCGCTGCCTCATCGGCTTCGAGGTCGTGCAGGACATGACCGGACCGATGCTCAGCGACCTGGTCCAAAAACAGCGTAGGCCAGGGTGCGAAGTGGGCCAGCTGGCGTGCCAACAGGCCGTATACTCAACGGCATTCGGGCCTCCTTTCTCTTCCGGTTCGGGTGCCGTCGTGGCCGAGAAATTCGACCCGTACTACGTCTGGCTTTCATAGTCCCGAAACATTTGCATATCCTAAAAGACGTAGATCGGCAGCCTCATGAGCGGGACCTTGGAAACGGGCCTGCGCCCGGCCTTGCCGAGATCGATGCCCTATTCGCGCAGTTCTGAACCACCAGATTTCAGACTGCATTGCCGATCTTCTCGGCGACAAGCCGGGACCGTCAATCGGGGCCCACGAGCACGAACGTGCCCCAGTAGTATGGGCTCTTCCACTTCTCCTGTTGCCGGACCCACCGCTTGGCTTTGTGTAGCGCTTCGGCATAACCGACGTCATCACCCTTTCTCTCCGCCTTCGCCAGGATGCTGCAATAGTAGCTGACCAGGCTGGCGGCCGCTTCATCGTCAACGAGCCAGTTGCTGGCAACGACGCGCCGTGTACCGGCGACCAGGAAACCCCGCGATAGGGCCCAGACGCCTTCGCCGCGCTGCTCGGGGCCGTAGTTCGTATCGCACGCGCTGAGGATGGCCAATTCGCAACTCCTGAGATCCAGCTCATAGATTTCGGCCAGGGTCAGGAAGCCGTCATTAGCGGGATTATCAGGGTCCTTGCCTTGTGCCAGCGCCAGTGCCCCAAAGAAGTTGCCGTACGACTGATCGGCCAGACCGTGACACGCCAAATGCACAAGGCGCCGGCCGGATACCTGACTACGGACGTTTGCTTCCGTTGCATTGGCGCCGTCCAGGCGGGTCGCTTTGATCTCGTTCTTGTCGAATACGGTGGTCACCCATTCGGCCTCCCAGCCGGAATAGGGAAGCTGTGTGAGCTTGCCGCCTAACGTGCCGTAGCGAGACCTGGTCGCCAGTTGATCGAAGACGCTCTTGTGGGCGGCGGCAAGCTGACCGCGGCTGACCGAATAGTTCGGGTTTCCGACCGTCAATACCGGCCCCTGATCCACGCGTACGGACGCCTGGCGACGTTCTGCAAGGTTGCATAGCACCGTGGCCGACGGACCATAGTGGATCGGCGGGCCAACATCGAGCAAGTACTTCGGGTCGTCGCCCGAGCTAACGACGAGGGTCTCGAACGGCAATAGGGTCAATTGCCCGTCGGGAACGATGATGAGGCGCTTGTATTTCTTCCCTAAGATTGCCGTGCGTTCGGCCTCGGGGATCAACAGGTTCCAGAGTGCGGCCAAGCCCGGCACGGCTAGCTTCGTTTTGCCGGGCTTGTCCGTGGCTTTCAGACGCTGCAGGACACCCGTTCCCTGCGTATTGCTCAGGGCGTTTCTCAACTGCCCGGCCGTCAGCGGACCTGCTTTGATCTTGAACTGCTGTGCTTGGTTCTCATCCACCATCAGCTTTTCCAGTCGTGGAGCGCTGCCGGCCGAGACGACCAGCAAGTATCCGCCGTCCGTGCCGAAGGAATACTCCAACAGCAGGGCGTCCTGGTCCGTGACCCACTGAGTCAGCTTCTTTAGCGTAATAGGCTTCTGGTCCTGCCCGACGGCGAGCCGGTAGGTCGGGCTGGCGTTGCGGATGTCGGCATAGGCGATGACGTACTCCTGCCGGGCGTTACGCAGCTGGGCCTCGATCCTACGGCGGCGCTGGCGCAACTCGTCGGGCGACAGATCCTTCCTCTCTTGAAGTACGCGGAGTTGCTTCTCCAAGGCGGCGATGCGTGTTTGCGTTTCCCGTTCGCGCTGGCGCAGCCTAGCGGCCTCCTGCTTGGGCACGCCGGCCAGGAGATCGACGTCCTGGACCGCCATTTGGTCGACCAGCGACCGTGCGCGGCTCCGTTCCATGGCGTCGATAGCTCCAGCGACGTTTCCGAGTTCCGCCTGCCAGCAGACCATGTGCTCGAATGCCTTGGTGAAGTGTTCGAAGAACTCGGCGCGTTGGAGGCCGGCCCCCCCGCTCTTGGCCCGCTGCCTTTCTGCCATGTCCAAGGCCTGCCGGAGATCCGCGACCGCTTCGTCCCTGCGGTCCAGCTTCCACAGGATTCTGGCCCGCAAGTGGTAGCTGAAGAACCGGTCCCATGGGCCAATCTGCGGTTGCTTGCGAATCCTCAGTGCCTGCTCAGCCAGGGGCAGGGCCTTGGCCAGTTGGTCCTGGTCGTAATACAGGTAGGCTAGGTTGTTCAATCTGATGGCCGTGTCGGGATGGTCCTCACCGCGGATCCGTTTGTACATAGCCAGCGACTCCAGGTAGGCCTTCTCGGCCTCCTTCTCGCGCCCCTGGTCGTGATACAGGGCGCCCAGGTTGTTGAGCGTGCTGGCAACGGCGACGTGCTCCGGGCCGAAGGCCTTCTTGCGTATCGCCAGCGAGCGCTCGTAGAACTGCTCGGCCTGATCGTAGTATCCCTGGTCGTGATAGAAGGTGGCCCGGTTTCCGTAGGCAATGGCCAAGTCGGGGTGGTCGGCCGGGTAGGCCTTCTGCCGGATCTTGAGCGACCGCTCATAGAGCGGTTCCGCCTCGGTGTAACGGCTTTGGTCGTGGTAGATCAGCGCCAGGTTTTCCAGGCCGATCGCCACGTCGGGATTGTCCGGCCCATATGCCTTCTCCCTGATCGCCAGGGCCCGCTTCTGTAGCGGTTCGGCCTCGGCGTAACGGCCCTGTTTTCGGCAGGACTCCGCCAGGTTGTTCATCGCCAGGGCCACGTCGGGATGGTTGGGTCCACCGGCCTTTTCGTGGATCGCCAACGCCCGTTTGAGCAGATGTTCCTCTTCGTCGTACCGTCCCTGTCCGCCGTAGAAACAGGCTAGGTTGTTGAGCGTCTCGGCCACGTCGGGATGATCGGGCCCCAAGGCCTTTTCGCGGATCTTCAGGGCACGCCGATAGAGCGGCTCGGCCTCCTCGTAGCGTCCCACGCTTTCATAGACCGTGCCCAGGTTATTGAGGCTCAGCCCCACATCGCGATGCTCGGGGCCGAAGGCCTTTTCGCGGATTGCCAAGGCCTTCTTGTAAAGCTCTTCCGATTCGTCATACCTCCCCCGGTCATGATACAGCAGTGCCAGATTGCCGAGGCTGCTGGCCACATCGGGGTGTTCCGGTCCCAGGGCCTTCTCCCTGATGGCCAGTGCCCGCTTGTGCATCGTCTCCGCTTCCGCATATCGCGCCTGGGTCACGTACAACGTGGCTAGGTTGTTCAGCGTGTGGCTCACGTCGACATGATCCGGCCCGAGCGTCTTCTCCCGAATCTCAAGCACCTGCTTGTACAGTTTCTCCGCCTCGTCGTAACGGCCCTGGTAGTCGTAGAGCGCAGCCAGATTGGCGAGGCCGATGGCAAGGTCCGGATGCCCCGCAGGCAAGTGCTTCTTCTTGATCGCCAGGGACCGCTGGTATAACGGCTCGGCCTGCGAGTACTTTCCCTGATCGTCGTAGAGCAACGCCAGATTGTTGACGGTGGTGGCCACTCGCAGGTCGTCGGTGCCGTAGGCCTTCTCCTTGATGGTTATGGCCCGCGTGTAGAGGGGCTCGGCCTCCTTGTAGCGGCCCTGGACGCGGTATAGCTCACCCAGGTTGTTCAATGCCAGAGCCACGTCTGGGTCGTTGGGCCCGTTGATTTTCTCTCTGATCGCCAGCGATCGCTTGTAGTAGCGCTCGGCCTCCTTATAGCGCCCGAGTGCATCATAGAGCCACGCCAGGTTGTTGATGCTGGCGGCTACAACGATATGCTCGGACCCCAATACCTTCTCCCGAATCTCCAGGGCTCGCTTGTATAGCGGCTCGGAGTCCTTGTAGCGGCCTTGGGCGGAGACGGCACACGCCTGCTGATTCAGCGCGAGCGCCAGGTACAGCGTGTCGCGGCGAAGGGGGCCCTCGGCGAGCTTGCGCATCTCGATCGCCGTGCGTTCGGCGGCGCGGTAGTTGCCCGCGCCGTTCTGCTGGTTGTACCTCGCCATGAGGGCGTCGAAGTCGGCTGCGGCATCGGCGAGAAGCTCGTTTGCCGGGATCAACAGGAGGAGCAACGTCAGCGTGACGCTCGGCAGGTGTCGCGTTCTCCGGTGGGGCATCGTGGGGCTCCTTACGCTTGCAGTAGCGGTAACCTTCCGGGGGATTCTCCATTTCCGGCGATCGTGGACCCGATCCGCAATCACCACGTCGTCGAGTCTACCAAGACACGCGGCCGTTTCAATAAGCGGAGGTGGTTTGGGTTCTCTCACGCCGCACCACTTCCATAGACCGCGGCGGTCTTGCGGGGCCCAATGCCCCGGCAATACCGCTTCGTTTCGTCGTCCCTCGGCTGCTACCGAGCTTTGGGGGCGGGCTGCGGTAGGGCCGGTGGGCCGGCCGGGGACGCCCCGAAGCCACCGGGAAGGGGCTTGCCGACCCGCGGGAGGACTTGAACCGAGATCGCCCGGAAGACCTGCGTCGGCCCGGCTTGTCCTTGTACGGGGCCTTGCACGGCGCCCTGGGCCGGTCCTTGCGTTGTCCCTTGGCCCGACTCCTGGCCGCCCTTGCGCGGCGGTTTCGCCTTCGGTGGAACTTGAGCGGGGTCGGCCTGGGCGGCCGGCGCCGGGTGCGGCTTGGGGAGGTACACAACATTGACCATCTGCCCGACGTGGAGTTGCTGCATCACTTGGGCAACCGGCGATGTTGCCGTATCGCCTCGGGCCGGGTCTGCTTGCGTGGCCGGCGGTTTTCCCTTCGCGGAAGCCTTCGGGGGCGTCGGTGGCGTCTGGGCCGGTCCCTGCCCCGTGGGAACGCTTCCACCGGTGATCACGGTCCGCGTGTCGATTCGAAACAGACAGATTCCCCGCGGTTTGGGCTTGCCCCGCTGGGGAACATTCTGCTGGGTTTGAATCTGCGGGGTGGCGAGCGACTGGACCTTGATCACGCCTAGCGTTGTCCCTTGCGGTTTGTCCGGACCCTTTGCCGGAGTTGGCGGCGTCGGCGTCTGCTGCTGGCCGGCAGGCGGTTTGGGGGTCGGCGGCTTTGGTATCTGCTGCTGGATGGCAGGTGCGGTCTGTCCTGCACCCGGCAAGGTAACCTCGACGATGGTGCCAACCATCGACGTCTGTTGTTGCGGCTTGCCGGGCCCCTGTTGTGGTCCCGCGAGCAGATCGGAAACCAAGGCAATCGCGACAATCAGCGCTGCTTGGAGAACTAGGAAACGTTTCATCTTGGTACCTCCTAACGTGAAGTGAAAACTCAACCTGTCAAGGTTTCTATGTTCAAGCGGCCCCGCAACTCGCCAATTCGGTGCAAAGAATTCTCTCGGTCTCCCTCGTGTCGCTCGATATGGAGAGGCCCGCGCCCCCTTTTCCGACGACGGAGCGGTCGAACCCGCCGCGCAGATGTCAACCCGTAGGCATCGCAACAAAAAACGCTCCATTCCGCAAATGGGTGAAGGTGTTCTGTTCGTGCAGAGACTCTACCGCCAATCGCCGCTGAGCACGAACCCGCCCCAGTAATAGGGTGAGCGGCGAGGTTTCCGCGTCGCGGGGGTCTCCGGTTCGATCGTGACACCGCGTTCGGGGCATTCGTTGAGCATCCAGAGTTGTGCCAGGCGTAGCGCCTCGAGCTTCGGCAACTTCTTTTCCCAGAGGTTTTCGTAGAATCGTTCCATCAGGACCCGAGTGGACTCGTCGCTGACTTTCCACAGACTGGCCACAACGGTTCGGGCACCGGAGACCTGGAACGCCCGCTGCAATCCCAACACTCCTTCACCGCCGGCGACCGGTCCCAGTCCCGTCTCACAGGCCGAGAGGACCGCCAGATCGACGGCGCCGAGGTTCAGCGACGCAACCTCCTCGGCCGTGAGGATACCGTCGTCGCGTCCCGGCTTGGACGGTAGGTTGGCACCTGCCATCGCCAAGCCGGAAAGCAACCCGGGATGAAAGGTCGTGAACTTCTTCTTAAGGGCGGCATTGGGACCAAGCCCTTTCTGCTCGGTGTCCGCTGTCCCCAAAAGCGATCGCAGTTGCGGCGGGGCAAAGAATCCATGGGTCGTAACGTGCAGGAAGCGGTAGTGAGTCGCTTGCTGGCGGAACACGGCCTCGGTGGCCTGCCCCCGACGCAGAAGGCGGACATTTCCGTCGGGATGGGCCAGCTCGAACGAATCGCGGACCGCGAGCATCTCGCCGCGGGAGTTCTCAAGCGGCTCGAAATGCAGGACGCCCTTCCCAGGAGCGGCAGAACGCCGATCGCTCGATCCGGCTGGCGTCTGTGACGAGGCATCGTAGTCAATGTCGCCCAGCACCAGCAGCGCCGCATCCGGCGTCCGATCCTTCGCCGGTTGTTCCTTGTCCCGCGCTGCCAACAAAGCCGGCAACGCCTGGGGCACGGGCACGACCGCCACCGCCCGTTCCTCGATCAAGTAGGATCCCGGCTCTTTGCCCGGCAGGGCCGCAAGGGGAAAACGCGTCAGGGCACCGTCGGGCGAGATCAACACGGTTTGCACGCCGCCGACATATTTTTCGAGCGGCAGCCAGACGAGCCGTCGCAACTCTTTGCCTGCGCCTGCGCCGGTTCCTTCGCGGCCGCACGTCCTGCGCCACGTGTCGATCGCTTCACGAATCGGCTCGACCGGTCCGAGTTCCACGCGCACGACCGGCCGGTCCCGGCGGACGACAAAGGCGACCAGATGCCGCTCGGGCGGTGCGCACGGCGAGTCCTCTTCCGGCTGCGGAAGCGATTTTTCATATTCGAGAAAATCGACCAGGACGACACCGTTCGGAAGGGTGGTCTTGAGGGATTCGGGCGTTACCGGCTTTGCGTTCCCGCGGAACTCGCGACTGCGACGGGACAGCTCCGCTTCCAGTCGGGCTTTTTCCTCCGAGACGCGGGCAAACTCCTGCTGCCGGGCTTTCTGCCGCGAGGGATCGAAATCAAAGGCCAGCCGGGCCAATTGACTCGCGGTCGCCTGCAACTCGGCCAGCAGCGGGGCCAACTCCGGCCGGGCGGCCGCCAAACGCATACACCGCTGCCCGATGAAGACCAGGCCCTTCCAGGCCAACACGTATTGGTATGCCTGCTCTTCAAGTCCTTGCTCCCCGGTTACCGACAGATACCCGTCGAGCGTCCGACGCATCGAGCCGGTCACGGCCAACTGCTGCTGCTCCGAGAGGACGTCAAACGTCTCGTCGAGGAATCGCCGGATGATCTCCAGGGCCTGCCGGTAGAGCGGCCGGGCCCGCTCGAAATCGCCGGTGGACCGGTAGACCGTGGCGAGATTGTTCAGGCTTGTCGCATAATAGAGATGTTGCTCGCCGAAGACCTCTTTGCGGATTTCCAGGGCCTGCCGATAGAGTGATTCGGCCTTCTGAATTTGTCCCCTAGCCTTGTAGATAGCCGCCAGGTTGTTGAGGCTGGCGGCATAGTCGGGATGCCTCTTTGGCAGCGATTCTCGACGGATCTCGAAGGCCTTGTGATAGAGCGTCTCGGCCTGGTCATGGTCGCTGGTGGCTTCATAGAGTGCGGCGAGGTTGTCGAGGCTGGCGGCGTAGTCGGGGTGTTTCTCGCCGAAGACCTTCTTGCGGATTTCCATGGCCCGGCGGAAGAGCGGTTCCGCCTGACGGTACCGACCCGTCAAGTAGTAGATCCCTGCCAGGTTATTCAAGCTGGCAGCGTAGTCAGGATGTTCCTCATCGAGAAGAGTCTTGCGGATTTCGAGGACTTGCTGCAGAAGCGGTTCGGCGCGGGCGTAGTCGCCCATCGAATGATACAATCCGGCAAGGTTGTTCACCTGAACGATGTAATCGGGATGGTTCCGTCCAAAGGTTCCGCGGGAGATGTCCATCGCACGACGAAGAAGGAGCGTGGCTTGGGCATAGTCGCCGGTTGCGTGGTACAGCTCGGCCAAATTGTTCAGGCAGAGAATGAAGTCGGGATGCTTCGCCCCGAGCGTCTCTTGTGCGAGTTGCATTGTGTTGCGCAACATTTTTGTGGCCTGGCCGAAATCCCCAGCGGCATAGTGCATTTTCGCCAGATTGTTCAGATCGACGATCCGACCGCGATATTTCTCGCCCAGCACTCCCCTCTGAGTTTCGATCGCCCCTTCGGCCAGCGGGATCGCGTCGCGGGGCTTGCCGCGGTGGCACTGCTCGACGGCTTCGGCCATTTTCCGCTTGGCGGCATCAAGGCGTGCCAATTCCTCCGGCTTGCACTTCGCCAACCGACGCAGAAGTGCCAGATCCGCCCGGGTATCCGCGGCCCGCCAATCGTCCTTGCCATGAAGCTCGGTTGTGATCTCCAGCGACTGCTTGCACAACGATTCGGCGGCGGCAAAGTCCTTCCGTTCGTAGTGGAGTCGGGCGAGCCACTGCAATGTGTCGGCAATGTTGGCATGGGTCTTGCCGAAGAGTTTTCGCTCAATAAACAGTACCTGACTGCCCGCCGTAATCGCTTCGGGCCATTTGCCCTGTTGTTGGAAGCGGCGTGCCGCGTCCCAGTGCCGCTCTCTGTCGCGCAGGAGCTGCTCCCGCCCTCCGACGGCAGGGGACTCAGCCGGTACGGGTGCGCCAAACAGAGCCCACGCCGCCAACAGCACCACAAACCGATGAATATGCCGCAAGTTCTTACCTCTTGAGTTGAGCGTTGATGGCTGGTCAGCCAGCACCCCGGCTACACCGTCAGCTGGCTAGTCTTCCTCTCGTCGACTTGTTTTGTTCGGTTGGATCTTCATGCGCATGACCCGCTCGGCGATTCTCGCCGAGTCCTCCTCTTTGATGACGAAGCCCCTGAGCTGCTCTTCCCATTTGGCCCGCTCTTCCGGGGTCGCGAACACGACGTGCGGCCCGAATTCCCGTCCAACCAGGGATTCCCACCTCTCGGTGGTGGCAATGACGTGGAGAAACTCCGGGCCGTCGGAGGCCGTCACGCTGATGTAGTAGCGGTGTTCCTCGCCGGGAACGATACGCGGTTTGCCGGCTTCTAAGAAGTGGTCGTAATCGTGCTTGTTGGGAAACAGCTGCGTGACCGTACCGCTCTTGTCGATATGCCAAATGCCGACGTAGCAATCCTGGTCCGACTCCAAGCGAAAAGTCATCCGCTGTCCCACGGCCAGGGTGACGTCGTCGGACACGTCAGGCCCCTCGCCAAGAAGTTCGCACCGGAACGGAAAATCATGGCGGAGTGGGCGTTCCGGATATGTCGCAACGGGCGACTTCTCTGCGGGTTCGTCGGGCGCTTGTACGGGGGGTTCGCCGGGTTGCCGTACCTCGGGTGGTGGCTGGCGATCACCCGTCGCCACGGAGAAGATCCAGGATACCGCAACCATGATCAGGATGGCAGAGGCCGCAACGGCCAGGGCCGATTTCCGCAGTCTCCCACCGGCGGCAAAACACTCGAGATCCGCTGCAAGGGCGTCCGCCGTCGGGTACCGGTCGGCCGGATCTCGCTCCATGGCACGAAGGCAGATCTTCTCCAGCCGGCCGGGGGTCGCCGCGTCGCACAGCGCCGATTTGTCGAAGTCGCAGCGGCATGCCCGGTCATAGCAATCGTTCCTGTCTTCACCTTCGAACGGGGCATGCCCTACCAGTAGGTAGTAGAGCACGGCGCCGAGCCCAAACACGTCGGCTCGCTCGCCGATGCGAGCGGTGTCCCCTTGGGCCTGTTCCGGAGCCATATACTGGATGGTACCACTGATATTCTCGGATTTGGCCAAGTCGTCCACCCAGGCATGACAGAGTCGGGCAAGGCCAAAATCGATCAGCCGCGGCTCGCCCGACTCGTCGATCACAACGTTTTCGGGCTTAATGTCTTGATGGACCACGCCGCGGGCGTGGGCGGTGGACAATGCCCGGGCAACCTTGGCGACCACCTTCGCCGCCTCGCGGGGCGCCGGACGTGCTTGCTTTGCCTGCTGATGGAGATTGCGGCCGCGAATGTACTCCATAACGAGGAAAGGGCGATCCTCGTGGAAATCGAGATCATAGACCTGCGCCAGGTTGGGATGATCCAGGTCGGCCAGCACTTTGCCCTCTTCGACGAGATGTTCGCGATCAGTGTGCGGCGCGCGAACCGGGTCGCGGCTGAGTTTGACAACGAGTTCTTTGGCCAAGGTGGGATGCACGGCCCGATAGACTTCAGCCTGACCGCCTCGGTCCAAGACACCGATTACGCGGTACTTTCCAATCGTTTCCGGTTCCACTGGACGATCGTCGGTCGGCTCGGGCGATACACTCGCACTTTTGGGGACGAACGTGGCCGTTGTCGCTTGGCCAGTCCTCGCCGTATCTTGGGCCAACTCTTGATCCAGACGGACGAGCACCCCCCGGACCTCAGACGCCCGTTGCGAGAATCGAGCGGCGTAATCGTCGTGCGTTGGATTGTCTCCCCAGCACTGCCGGATTCGGTATTCTTCGCGGATCATTTCCAGCGGGACTTTTTCCAAGGGGCCGATCTCCGGGTATTGGCGAACGTAGTCTTCGAGCCAAGGTCGTTCGGGCAAGGAGGAAACCGATGTCCTCCAACCGGATTGCCGCCGCTGGGCATCGGTTCCATCCGGCCCTATCGCTTGTGCGGAACTTGTCCCTTGCCACCGGTAATAGAGATCGATCATCACCATTTCGGCGAGCAGGCGGCGGTCGCTCTGATCCGGGGGGATGAAATCGGAAATCTCGGGAGGTACCCCACTCCGCCATGCCTCTTCGAAGCGATCTAACACATCCTCGAGATCAAGCGGACTGCCATGGTCGAACATTCGCTCCTGCATGATACTGTCGCCTCCGATCCTCTGCGGAATCAGGGGGGGCTCCCCAATCGTTTCCTGCGGCCGGTTTCCTCGTCGTTCAACGCGTTTTCACCCGGGTGGGACCTAATCCTCTCATGACCAAAGATCTCGACCGGTCGCCAAAGTCGCCGAAACCACGGGAAGCCGTCGCCTCCGCAAGGGCCTTTCCTCCAGGCCCAGTTTAGTGGACGGGAGGGAAGGGGCCAAGGGGACCGTCCGCCGCCCGACAGGGTCTCCCGCCGGTTGTCAGTGGGGGTGACTCTGCTATAATCACCCAGTACAGAGTGGACCCCTCGGAATCAGTTCGGGATTTCTTGCCATGTCGGACGACGCGGTGACCCAATGGCTGGGCCAGATGGCCGAAGGCGACCCAATGGGGGTCCAGCAGATTTGGGAGAAATACTACGAGCGCTTGGTGGGTCTGGCTCGAAAGAAACTGGGACATACGAACCGGCGTGTGGCCGACGAGGAGGACGTGGCGCTGAGCGCTTTTCACAGCTTCTGCCGGGGAGCAGCCGTCGGTCGCTTCCCACGGCTGGACGACCGCCACGATCTTTGGAAGTTGCTGGTTACGATTACCGCCCGCAAGGCCGCCGCTCAAAAGAGGTATGGCCACCGACAAAAACGGGGCGGGGGCGCCGTCCGGGGAGAATCGGTCTTCGCCGATACCGACTCTTCCGACGCGTTCGGGATTGGGCAAGTCATGGGAGGGGAGCCCACGCCCGAAGTGGCCGCCATGGTCGCCGAACAGTGCGAGCACCTCCTGGATTGTCTCCAGAACGAGTTGCTCAAGCGAGTTGCCCTGTTGAAGCTCGAAGGATACACTAACGGGGAAATTGCCGACGAACTGGATTGCGCCCCAAGGACGGTCGATCGCAAACTCGCGCGGATTCGCGATCTGTGGAACGAAGCAGGCATATCGGCGGACTTGGATTCTTGACTGCCGCCGCGTGCTCGCCGGATGTCACTGCTGGCTTGCGCAGCAGTGCCCTCCGGGTCACCCGAACAACACTGCTGGACAAGCCAGGTGCCACCCAACCGTACAACTGTCGTTCGATTCGTTCACCGAGCACAAAGAGGCGATCACGAGGGAATTTGCCGACCTTTGGGCTTAGCCACAGAACGAAATCGTAGAACGCACGGATGATAGGAAGCCCTTCATCGCGGGCCATGTTGCACACTCACCCGATCAAGGTCCTGCAACTATATCGAACGCCCTCGCTGCGCGAGGTCGCGTGTAAAAGAGAAAAGGGTCAAACAGCAAAGGGTAACACAGCAAAACACCACATTATTACGGGGTCCTGGAAACACGAAAGCCGATGCTGAAGTCGCGGACGACCGGGTAGAGCCTGAGCCGAAACGCAGAGCGGGAGTTCCTCGGAAGGCTGAGCCAGGAGCCGCCGCGAAAAACACGGTCGTCGCCGGAACTCGCACCTGGTGGATCATCCACCGGCGACTCCTTGTAGTAACCCTCGCCGTACCAGTCGGCGCACCACTCCCACACGTTGCCGTGCATGTCGTAGAGGCCCCAGCCGTTTCTTTTCTTCTGGCCTACACTGTGGGCATACTGCTGACCCGCGTTCCATGCGTTCTCGTAATACCAGGCGTGGTTGCCCAACGCCGAGTAATCGTCTCCAAAGAAGAAACTCGTCGTGCTACCCGCCCGGCAGGCATACTCCCACTCTGCCTCGGTTGGCAGGCGATAGGTGCAGCCTTCCTTCGCCGAGAGCTTCTCGCAGAACGCCACCGCATCCTCCCAGCTCACGTACGTCGCCGGGTAGTCTGCGCCCGACTTCACGTACGGTTGACCAGACCACGGGTGTTTTCCCATGACCTGCTCGTACTGCTCCTGCGTTACCTCATGGACGCCCAGATAGAACGGCTTGGTGATACGCACCCGGTGCTGTGGGTGTTCATCGTCTGAAGCGTCTTCGTCGTCGGCAGGGCTGCCCATCATAAGCTCGCCCGCTGGGATCAACATGAACCGCATTCCAATCGAGTTGGTCATCTCTTCCAGCCGCCAGATTTTGCAGTCGGGCAGCATCTCTTCGAGTTGCCGTACTCCCTCTTCGGTGACCTGCGTATGGGTCAGGTACAGTCGCTCCAGGTCTTCAAGATGCCTTAAATGGCTGATTCCATCGTCGCTGACGCTCGTCCCGCTGAGGCAAACCGTCTCAAGCTTCGGCAGGTTGGCCAGCCATCTAACGCCCGTATCGGTGACTCTCTCACCGGAAATGAACGCCCGCTCCAACTCGGGCATGTAGCCGAGATGCACCATCGCGTCGTCGGAAGCCCCAGGTGGCGAATCGACGGCCACCGCGTCGAGGAACATCTCGTCGCCGAAAACCTTCCGTGCCCAGGCCGGGCTGGAAGGTTCGGGATGACACGTTACCACCCACCCGAGTTCGCGCAGTGCCCCGATCGCGGCCCGCTGCTGCCGGGCGTGGTGGACGGGCACCACGAATATGCCCATCACGATGCACGCCAGCGTTACGAAGATAATCAGCGACCGGAGGCTGTACTGGTACCATCAGAGCTTGGGCGCGGACTCTTTCCGGGGCTTCTCGCTCATACTCGGATTCTACCACGGGGGGCGGGCAGGCGGCAAGCGACGGGGCGTCCGGGCGACTACCCTTTAGCACTGTTCGAGAAGTAAATGTCACCGGGGGATCGCATCCGGCTCGACGTAACGAATATGGACGACCCCGAGCAGATTGCCGACGGGGGTCTCCTTGTACTCGTTGGTTGTCATTTCGTGTTCAGCCCCTGCACCGGTGCCGATGCGGCGCGACCCGCCTGTGGTCGAGTAAAACGCCGCCGTGATCAATCCGATCTGATCGGTGAACTGCTGCCGGGCGGCCAAGGAGTCTTGGGCATCGACGATGACAAACTCGTTGTACTTGCCCTCGATGCCGGTTTTGGCGAAGAATCCAGGGACCTCATAGACTCTGCCTGTCTTGCCCGGGGGTCTGGGATCGAGCCGCCACGCCCGGGCTTCCGCGAGATTGACCCGCTGGCCCGGAAGGTACTCAGACGGTTTGTCCACAGCGACGACCGTCACCCCCTTGGTCGACACCTTCTCCGGTAGTGTGTTCAGGCCATCGACCAGAAGCCGCATGAATGCGGCGTGATCGGCGCGGTTTTCGACCCGAATTCGATACACTTCTCCCTTGCGAAGCGGCACAAACAGGTCGTTCCCGCGAAAGACACCTTCGCGCTCCTCGCCGTCGATCAGAATCTCCACGCGGAATGGAAAGCGCGGATCGAGCAAAGGGTGTGCCCCGCGGGATCGCTCGTCGAGCCGCTCGATGACCTGGGTACTGATCGGCGTGGCGATACGACCCTCCATGGGCGGTTCGGGGCGATAGTCGTTGGGTTTGGCAGCGACACTTCGACCGAGCATGGCCCATTCCGACTCGTTCAACATGGCGGTCCCGCCAGCGGCACCGGCCAATTCGTCGCCCTGTGTCCGGATCAATTCGCACTGCAGGGTAACGACGCGCCCGACGCGATCCCGCAGGGTCCCGACGGCAACGACCGTCATCCCGCCGGCGCTTTTGGAAAGCCTCACAAGTGCATCGGGCGCCCCCAGGTCCTTAAGCGCAAACTTCTGGGCCTTCAACGCGCTCTGCAATCGGCGGCGGTTGACCACGGTGAACTTACCCGCACCCCGACTTATCAGTTGTCGTTCGAGTTCCGTGGCACAGTAACGCCCGAGCAACCCGAAATCCCCCCCCAGGGCCTCGCCCAGCGGGGTGTCGGTCGTGAATTCGAGGACCCCCACTTTGGTGAGCTTTCGGACCTGCATGTCAACGGCGAGCTGCTCGGCTACGTCGGAGAGGACCTGTTTGAGCGATTGCGGGCGCAGACGGACGACGACCGGCACGCCCGGGGTCCCCGACCGGACAATCCGCACCGGCGTCTGCGGCTTCGGGAAGTGCAGCTTGGCCGTGTTGGTGACGCTGCGATGGACGTAGCTGTACAGCTCGTCGATGGTAACCTTGCCGTCGCCGTCGGCGTCGGCGTGACCCTTCAACCCCTGGTTCAGCCAGTAGCTAAAAAGCGACTGTTTCACCGCCCCCCAAATCTGGCTCTTTTCCTCGGCCGTGGAGCTGGCCAAGGTAACCACGCCGGCCATGTCGCGGAACGGCTCGCCCAGTTCCCCGGCGGTCACGCCGGTGGCCTCGTCCCCTTTCTCGCTCCCGGCATGGCAGGCGTCGATCACCAGGAGCTTGAACTTGGCCTTGCACGCGGCGATCTGCTCGCGTAGCCAGGTGACGGCAACGCCCGTCGCAGCCGGATTGGCCGGATCGCAGTCGATCGGGGCCAGGTACAACCTGCCGTCCTTGTCCCGAAACCCGTGGCCGCTGAAGTAAACGAACACCGTGTCCTCGGGGCCGGGCTTCGCCAGCCACTTCGGCAACTTGTCGATCATATTGGCCCGCGTCGGCCGGCGACCGGAATCGTCAGGCGACGTGTCGACCATCTTCAGGATATGGTCCTTCCAGAAGGTCCCCTGCTGCTGAAGCGTCCCGGCGAGTCGTTCCACGTCGTTGATGGTGTACCGGAGCGGGTTGGCGTGCTCGTACTTCTCGATGCCTACCAGAATAGCCCATTGGCGTCCCTTTTCCTCACTGGCTTCGGCAGCAAAGCCAGGAAGCCTCAGGAACAGACAAAGCAGGCCCGAAACAACGGCAGCGAACAGCGTCTGTCGGAAAATTGTCAGTCTCATTTTTCCTTCCTTTCCGTAGCCTTCGGAGTATTACGGGTTGGATTTGTGTCAAGTAGCCATGAGATCATTCCGTTCTTACCGACGGAGTTCGAAAACAACTGCGTAAACTAGGTGCGTCTTTCTACTTCTCAGCATTATGTTCGTCCCCTCGGTGTTTGTACAGGTATCCTTTGTTTTATGTACGTATGTACGGCCGGCAGTTTCTCTACCATTTTGTATGTCCTTTCCTGCCAACCGCCCGCCAGCGGCCAGCGTTGTCCCTGGACCCGGTGACTACCGCCCCTGCGAGGGGTCTAATCCGTTGATACTCATGCAAAATGGACGGGAGGCTTGATGCACAAATTCAACTGGCTTATAAGATGTAAGAGGGATCGAAGGGCCACCGACAGCGAGCATCGTCGTATTTCGTCGCGTTCTGAACATGAAGAGATAGGAAACCGGCACGCTGTCCGCACGATCCGCAGACTGTCCGGTTTTGTCGGGAACAGCAAAGGATCGACCGCGCACGATGTCACCGGGAACGAGGAGCACCGTGATGGTGAAATCAATATCATTGAAGTATCAAGGGGGACTAGTGGCCTTAGTCGCACCGCTGATGGTCTGCCTGTGCCTGGCGGCCGATTCGGCCGAATCCCCAAATCGAAGCATCTTCTTACAGCGACTGAAGCCAAACTGGCAGTTGGGTGACAAGTGGGTCGTAGAGACGATCACCCAACCGCTCCAGATGCGAGAGGGGACGACTCGCCGGATGGCTGCCCGCCCTATCCAATGGCAGTTCACCGTTCAGCGGTTTGAGAAGTCGCTGAACCAGGACTACTATCGGGTGGAGATTAGATGCATGCTTCGGGGGCGGCCACAGCCGATGACAGTGCTCTGGGTCGATCGCAAGTCCCACATCTTGCGGAAGATCCAGACGCAGATTCCCGTACCCGGCGGCTTCCGCACGATTACCGAGAACTATGAGTTTGCCAGTGGTCAGCCCTCGCCCGTCTTGGGACCGCTCAGCGCATTGCCGATCGATCTCCCTTTGCTGATGGATGGTCAGGCAAAGGGATCGCAAAAGTTCACCTATGAAGCCAACACGAGCCTCTCGGGAACCAAGGCCGTCGGCGAGGTGGGATTCGCCTACGAAGTCGAGCAGGAGGTCAGCCCGGCCAATGCAGAACAAGTCAAGGGGTTGCTGAACGATACGTTTGCCAAGGATCTGAAGCGCCGCCCCGTGGTGGAAGTGAAGCTGAAGGGACCCGGCCGCGAAGTGCGACAGCTTTGGCAACCCGGGCTTCCCTGGCCCGCCTACACCGAAAGCGGTCCGACCGTCAGCCGGCTGGTGAAAGTGATCCCGGCCAAGAGCAAACCGGAGAAGTAACAGGAAGGGACGTCATGAGACACATATTCATCTGGGGTTGCACGTATCTGGTGTTTCTCCCGGCGCTGGCCGCTTCCGGGGCCGTCGAAGAGGGCTCTGCAAAGGAAACACCCTGGTCGGGATACTGGTGGCCGATCGCCAAGGGCGAACTCCAGATACCGCTGAGTAAATACGATCAACTGACCGGGGCAGCGTCTGCCCAATGGGAACGACAGAATCATCCGCCGGGACCGAACGTGCCGCGGTGGCACGGCTACTGCCACGCCTGGGCCGCCTCGGCCGTCTTGGAGAAGGAGCCGAAAAAAGTGAGCCAGGCCACCGGCCCGGCGAGCAATCGGCCGCTGCGATTGGCCGTCGGCGACCAGAAGGGCCTCTTCGCCGCCGCCCATGCACGCGACGTCTCCAACACCTACGGCGACCGCTTCGGCGACGGTGTCGGCAGCGAAGATCCACAGGACTTGACCCCCGACGCCTTGTGGCAACTCCTGAAACTCTATGTCAAACAGCAAGGCATTCCGCTGATTCTCGATCTCGAACCCGGTGCCGAAATCTGGAACTACCCGGTCTATGCCTACCGGATTGAGTACTCGCCCTCCGGCCCGCCGGGCCAACAGTTCGGGCATCTCAGCCTGTGGATGGCCGATAACGACGTACCGCCCGACTACGTTGGCGTCAAGATGCGTTTTCAGACCTACACGTTCACATTCCAACTCCGTAACGGCTCGATCGTGATGGGATCGGGTCGATGGGTCGGACAGAGCCAGGAGAATCATCCCGACTTTGCATGGTATCCTTACGTGGTTTTGCCGGAAAACCCCCACATCCAGTACACGACGGTGCAGAGGATTATGAGGGTGAGCCAGCCGCAACCTTCGGCGCCGCCGTCCACGCCGCCCGACACGCCACCGGACACTATGCCGGACGAGGTGCCCAACCAGAATTCCGGCCAGTACGATCCGTCGGGGAGCCAGGGGGGCGGCCTGCTGATCAACAATTCGGTCCCGCTGAGCCCGATTCAACTGGTTGCCGCCATCGCCGAGGAGACGTCTTCGTTCGGCCTGGACGTAACGGTAGACCGCTTCGACGGGGGACTATACACGATCGGCGAACCGTATACGGTCAAGGGCTCGTCGGAACGGGCTGGCTACCTCTATCTGCTACACATCGATAATCAGGGCAAGGTAAGCCTGCTTTTTCCCGCACCCAATGAAGACAACCGAGTCGCTGCCGAGACACGGTTCACCGTTCCCCGCCCCGGCGTTGCACGACTGGTACACGCAGGGCCGGTCGGAACGCACCGGGTCAAGGCGATGGTAACCAATCGGCCGTTGATGCTCAGCGGCCTGAGGTGCCCGGCGCAATCGACTGGGAAAAAGGGGGCATCGCACCGACGGGAATATCGCCCATTCCGCTGGCCCCCGACCGAACAGAAGCAAGTCCGGGATTTGATGAAGCAGTACCAGCAGCGGCAGCAGTTGCCGCCCGAACAACTGCGGGGAACCAACATTGCCAAGAAGTTCGTCTCATTCGCCCAGGATGAGGTCGCCTTTTACGTCGGCCCGACTACGGCGAAGCCACCCAAAAAGAAGTAACTTTGCAAGGAGAGAATGAGCCATGGAACGACCACTTGCCGATACCAAACGTCTTGTCCTGCTGGTGCCCTTGTTGGCATGCTTGCAGGGCCTATCGCTCGGGCAACAAGCGACCACCGATGAGGCATTCACGAAGGGTGATCCCCGGGGGGTCATGGTGGAGGAGGTCCGCAACGACACACCTGCCTTCATGGTCCGCGTCGATGTCGATCATGCCGACCGCGTCTATCGCGGCGGCGAACTCATGCGAGTCTTCGTAATGTCCGAAAAGGCCGGTTACCTGTATCTGCTTTATTGCGACGCCGACAAGAAGATGTCCTGCCTGTTCCCCAATCGGCTGGGTCAGGACAACAAGATTCCCGCCAGAAAGACAGTAACGATTCCGCCGGCAGGTGCCCGTTTTGCACTGCGGATCGGCCCTCCTTACGGCAAGGAGGTCCTCAAGGCAATCGTTTCGCTCAAGCCGCTGGGGGAGCAGCGACTCCGAGGGTTTCTTAGCGACAAGGAGGCGACCCGGACGAAGCTGGAGTGGGTCAAGGGTGCGGCCACCCAATTTCAGAATCAGCCGGCCCAATGGGCGGAGCATCACGCCGTGACGACGACCGTTGCGCCGCCACCCGGCCCGGATGTGCCTCCGACCGTACCGCCCGACGGCACGCCGCCGAGCGGAAGACGCAGAGTTGGGGTCTTCATCGGCATCAGCGACTTCCGAAGCCCCGATATTCGCGATCTCAAGGTCGGCCACAAGGACGCTCTGGCACTGTCCCGTATCATGAAGCAGCGCTGTGGCCTGAACGAGGCCATTGTACTGCTCGACAGCCAAGCGACTCTGAAGAACACCAGGGAAGCCATTTGCCGGCGTCTGCCGGCCATGACCAAGCCCGGCGATTTCGTGATCATCTTCTGGTCGGGCCACGGCGGCCGTTGCGCCGATGACAACGGCGATGAGCGAGACGGTTATGACGAGTACCTCGTCCCGCACGACGCCTCGGTGGCCAACCTGTCGGCCATCCGCAGGACGATGCTGCTCGACGACACGTTTGGGCGATGGATGCAGGAGCTGGACGGCCGCAGGGTGGTCGTTGTGCTGGATACGTGCCACAGCGGCGGCCAGCACAACCGCGAGAAGTCGCTGATCAAGGGAATCGACGGTCCCGAGCCGGTCGGCGGCGACGTCCAATTCGATTTCTTCGACGGCGAATTCGCCCGGGCCAAAGACATCGGCCAAAAGGAGACCGCCCTGCTGGCCTCGTCTCTGGCGAAGCAGGTCTCATTCGAGCGCAAGGAGGGTGACCTCGGCGCAATGACCTATTACCTGGTCGAACAGCTCCGTGGCGGTAGCAGCCCCGTGACACTGCCCGCTGCCTTCAACCGGATGAAGCCCCTGGTGGCGGCCTACATCGAAAGAACCTTCCCCGGGACCACGCAGACGGCCGTGCTGATCGATAATACGACGCCTCCGTTGTACCTGCGTCCGTAGTAGAACACCTATCCTTCCCAAAAATCCTGTCCGGGGAACCGAGCATGCCACCCTGGATGGAGAGCCAAGATTCAATGTACTCGGAATGAACATCCTGTCAAGGAAAACGCCCCAGATATTCACGACAGAATCCCCTGTGCGCGAAGCGGTGCCCGGAACACAGCCGAATATCTCTTCCTGATTTCCTTACGCAGCACGCCGCGTATACCGATGGTGCAAGCCGCCAAGGTACGGGACCGCAACGACCTCACGGAACTCGCCAGAACTCGGCCCCGCCGGATCGTCTGCCGACGACTTTCCGATTCGAGCTGAATTGAGCTATCCGGCCAATAATGCTTTGAACGCCGAGGCAGGACAGAAACCGAGCAAAGCCTGGCTACGCACTACTTTACCTGTGGCTCCAGCCACATGCACAAGTCGTGCGCATACGACCCGTTACGTTCCCCGACAAGCTGGATTTTCTTTGCCGGTGGGAACTGGACTTGCACTCTGACCGGGGGCATTCCACCTGAGATCGCATCACTGCGGTACACTTCCTTTCCATCGGCGAGCACGACGAATACGGCATTTCCATCACCTTCTGGCCGCCCAATGGCGATTCGGGCGGCAAATGACGTGACGGGCCGATCGAATACGTACGTCAGCTTCGCATCGTACTTCCGATTCGGATGGAAGTAAATCCAGTGTTCGCATCCCTTCAGAAGGCCACTTTCCTTGATGAGTCCAGCTGCCCACTCGTCGAGTACTGACGCGTCGTTCACATACAAATCGGCGCCCGTAAACCCGACAAACCTTGCCTTTGTCAAGTCGCCATCAGGCTTTCGCGATAGCGTCAGTCGCTGTTTACCGATGGTCACTTCAGTACCATTTGCGTCCTCAAACGGGCCATAGGTCGTCCCTGTTGCATTGTCCTTGAGTACGAATTCCGCGCCGAACACATTAAGACCCGCGAATATCACAGCCAAGATACTGGTAAACGTGAACTTACGCATGGCATGTCCTCCTCGGAGAATATGGGTGACAGATGGAATCGCCTCGCTTGCGATCTTGAATGGGTAGCTTGAATGGTGGAGAGTATAGACGGCTTGCGCGGGTCGTTCAAGTAATGGCCTCTCTGAAACAGCGGAAAAGCACTGTCATGGCCGAATTTGCTTTTTTAGATGGGCGCATACGTTGATCGCTACTACGCGAGCGTAGCTTTTTTTGAACTCGGTGTCCAGTGACTTGATGGCTGCCGGCACGTCTCG
>Ga0180431_10001994_pt1 | contig 27706 bp, 22 predicted proteins | sample SS_ome_11_FD_132459 | JGI IMG/M metagenome (GOLD analysis project Ga0180431, IMG submission 132459) | Hypersaline lake sediment archaeal communities from the Salton Sea, California, USA - SS_1_MS_1 metaG | ecosystem: Environmental > Aquatic > Non-marine Saline and Alkaline > Hypersaline >... | reverse complement strand
TAAAGCTTGCCATTTTTCATGGTTCGAGAGAAGCGTCTGAAGCGGCAGTGATCCAAGGCAACGTAAATGGAGGACTTTACGAAGCCGCAAGGGGAGGCCACAAGGACCTTGTCGACTTTTTCAAAGATCAAGTTTCGTAAACATGTAGGGATCTTGTCTGTTTTCAATTTCAAAAGATGTTTCCAAATGACAATCTATATGGTTTGGGGTACCCCCACATTGGAAAATGGAACTGGTTCGACCTATGCACTGCAAGCGCCTCGACTGGCGTTCCGTCTTTTATGCAACCCAGGCGACCGAGGTTGTCCTCGTTTGTGTTGGGATCCTCACCACCCACTGGCTTGAGGGTCGAATTGTTCCCGTCCCGTGGATCCGTGTCCAAATGGATATTGGCCTTTTAGAAACATGCCTTTCATGGCAAGATTATACGGCATGTGCCAAGGATGGCGAAGTCCTCCAGATGATGGCAAATGCCTTGGGGAAAAAACTTGACTACATCCAACAACATACCTTTGATATTCCCACGTCCTTTCTCTATGTGGTCACGGCCATGCATTTCCTGACAGTAGCCATTCTTTTTTCAGACCACCCTCTTGGTCTCCCTCGTTGCTTGAACATTATCCAGTTAATCTTTCTGGTTATTTCTTTGTGTTGGTTTGGGCTTTCGTCGTTCAAGCAAGACATGTGTGACTACCTTGAAGGATGTAGCTTTGGGTGGTCCCTCTACCTTGTCCTTGTTGCCACCCTTCTCAATTTTTTCCGTCTCATCTACCACTTTTATAGGTTCCGTCGGGATGGAGAAGATTCGACTTCCCTTGACCTTGGCAAGCCGCAAGATGACTTGGAGTTAGAAGAAACCTTTGTGGCGGATCCTCGGGTAAAACGGTCCCAGTCCCATGACGCCCTCTACACCCTCCTTCGCCCTCCTGAAGCTGCCTCTTTGTCGAGGTTGGGGGGAATCCCAAGACCTCGTGGAGGTGCCATTGAGATGGTAGAACGTAGGCAAGCTTCTCAACAAGTTCCCGGATATCTAGCACTCGACGAGGGTTAAGAGAGGCAAGGTGATCCTGAAGTGACGAGGCAGATTCATCATTTAGGACGAGATTGGCAAGGGCAGACAGGTCACGCAGGAGGCGACGACGACTTTCCATTTATGTGAAACAATACAGTAGAGTTACGAATTTCATTAAATAAAAAAAGGACTTGGTTACAGAAGCTCCAAAATCTCTGGAAGAATGAGGGCCTTGAGATCCGTGAGGGACATGCGGCCCAGGATGGAGAGATCCGTGAGGTCAGCCTCTGCCAAAACGGGGTAGGGGCGAAGGGGGCGAAGAGGGAGGACACATTTCGCTGGGTCCTTCAAGCCACTTGGTCGCTTGGGCTTCACCTTGGAAGCTCCGTGATGGATGCCGAGGGATGCCCAGTGGGTAGTCGCGATACCCTTGACGACGGCCAAAATCTTGGATTTGAGTGCCTCTTCATTGCGAAAGTAGCGTGGTTCCCAAGAGATGGGATAGGCAAGCCTTTGACCAAAGCCATTGTATCCCTGGTGGATCGTCTTGGAGTTGAAAATCATCAAGGCACCGGCAGGCACGGGCAAACGTCTGGCATGGGTGCGCCACCCTTCGTAAAACTCTTCCCTAAGGGCCCCATCGTGGATCCGCTCGAGATAGAGGGAGTGGTCCTTGGTATGGCGAGGAGTGACTGATGCTTGGAGACGGCAGTAGATCTCATCCTTGTGCGAGCCAGGCCAGACAATTGTCTGTGCAGAGGTTGGAAGTGACCCGTCATCAACGTAGAGAATGCCTTGGTAGGAATGGGGCGACCCCAGACCCGCTTCAGAGAGGGCCGTGTTTTGATCAGCGTGCGCCCAACAGGGATTGATCGTGCATGCGTCTGTCGTAGTCGAGTAGAAAAACACATCCGTGCCAACGACCAAGTCGGCAGGAGGAACTCCATGGAGAATGGCAAAACACTCACGAACCCTGGGGTCTGCCCTGGCAGTCCAAGCCGACAAGCACTGGGGTGTGCCTACCGAAGTGAAAAATCCCTTGTCACAAATCCCAGGAGTAGATGCCTTTGGCCAAGGATGCTTCCTGTCGGCAAAGCCTCGAAAGGCCTTTGAAGTTTGAGGGTCAAGGGCCTCCTTGTCTACCATTGCCAAGAGGTCTTCAAAGAGTAGGCGGTGTTGGTGGGCTCGCTTGGCATCATCCCAGAGATCCGTAATGATGACAAAACCAAACTCGTCAAGGACAGGCTTGAGGGCCTCGGGCGTCTCGGCAACTTGGTCATAAGAGATGGAGGCTTGGTCGGTTCGTTCCTTTTCCAGGAAGGGTGAAGAAAAGTCGGTGGAAGTGGTGGCCATTGAATATAGGGTGTTCAGGCTTTTTAAGCATTCAAATGATACATACAAATTCCTCGGCGAATTTATTCAAGGTGGAAATCCTCCGATTTGATTTCTTAGAGCCTAGCTCAAGAATTTGTATCAAGGTGCAAATCCTCCGGTTTGATTTCGCAGAGTGATTTTTGATTTGGTTGAGCATAGCTCAATTGAATCAAGGATTTTACCTCTAATACAGGATACAAATCAAACCAAGTCATAGTTGGGAGGAGCCTCCCGGTCACAGCTTGGGTTGTGGAACAAGTCACATTTGATTTCGTAGGTGGACGTCTGGAGACTAATGACTCCTTCAAGACTTCCTCCTCCCTCGTCACCAGATGGAACAATCATAAATTTTTTACCCACCTCAGGTCCTTTGTAGATCTTGGTTGAGCTAGGATCAATCGTTTCGTCTGCAAAGAGAACGCCGTTACCGTAGCGCAAGGTGTAAGTCTTGGGTTCCTGTGAAGAATTTTTCACAAGGATTTGAAATGGCTCAAAGAAGCCAAGGTAAGAACAAGACGTTGAGATACAATCTTCAAGTACCGTGTTGACTTCGAGGCGGGGGTTTGGCCCGTCGCTCGAAGCTTGAAGTTCAAGTACCGCGTTGATTTCGAGGCAGGGGTTTGGCCCGTCGCTCGAAGCTTGAAGACAAGGATCCATCAGAGAATTTTAATAATAATGACTTTCCACTAAAAAAAAAATTTAACCACCATCAAATAAAATGAAGTTTCTCTATGTTCACACCAAGGGCGCATCGCCATGTGAGTGTTACCTCTCCAACCTCCAAATGCTTAAGAAGCCTTTGGTTTATGAGGGTCTCACCTATCCCTCCATCGAGCACGCCTTTCAGGCCGCAAAATACAATTACATCACGATGCGGTCCACCGCTAAACGCGGTGGAGAAGAGCTGAAGCGCCTCTTTACGGTTGGGGAAGAGTATGGAAAGTTGCCGGCCACCCAGGCTTGCTCCAAGGGGAAAAGAGGAACCATGGACAAGAAACACAAGGTGGACCTTGATCTTCACCGTTGGAACGCCGTTTCTCTCCAAGTGATGAAGAAATTGATGGCGGAGAGGGCAAAGGTCGACCGGGTGTTTGTTGCGTGCCTGATTGATGCTCGTCGCAAGGGTTTGAAGATTTACCACAAGGAAAAGGGGGTCAATGCGTTTTGGGGTGGCCACTTTACGGACAAGGATCGTACAAAGTTTCAGGGTCAGAATCATATGGGACTCCTTCTGGAGCAACTCGGAGACCATTTGCTTGACTTGTATGGGTCAGAACACTTTTCCAAAGATCTTCCCAAATCCTTTGCCGATTGCTCATTCAAGAAATCGGCTGCGGCTGAGAAACGATCCCGGCGTGGCATTGTCGGGTCGCGCAAGACGAGTGGGTCCAGGAAGAAGAGGACCGCATCAACGTCCCGCAAGCGTGTCTCGCGGAAACGCGTCTCCCGCAAGACGAGTGGGTCCAGGAAGAAGAGGACCGCATCAACGTCCCGCAAGCGTGTCTCGCGGAAACGCGTCTCCCGCAAGACGAGTGGGTCCAGGAAGAAGAGAACGAAATCAAGGAAATAATTTATTTCTTGTCTCCTCCCGACCCACCTGGCCTAAACCACCTTTCAAAATATCTGGGGGCCAAATCCAAGCCGACAGCTATCTCCTCAGGTTGGATACGGATGGAAGGATCCGATGAGATGTCCACAAATAAAAGATCAAAATTTGTTTTGTACTTGGCAGTTAGAACACTTGCAATAGAAGAGTCAAGGGGCTCGACAACGGGTGGTCCGGTAGTGTCCCTTTTTGCCAAAGCCTCTTTATTGGTGCGGTAAAGGACCATGTCGTCTCTAAAATAATAGCCTTTCTCTTCTCGACAACCAGGAAAAATGGTCCCATCCACAAGGCCAAGGAATTCTTCTGGAACTCTAGAAAACCAAGAAGGACATCGTTTTCCATCATTCCATTTTAGAAACTCAACAGGCATCAAAGATAGATGCCTACCTTCCGCCGTCCTACATGTGTTCAAGCCGGGCATGTAACTGAAATAGACTACAGCCGTCATGGCCAAAGAAAAATAGTCGCCCATCACCATTGTGTAGGGTGTGGGCATGCGATCAATGAGCCAAGGATCTTGGGTGTAGGGGGTCCCAGCAGCACCAATCCCGCAAGACCCGATGGGTGTGTCATCTCCTCGGAGGAGACACGAGTTTCCATAATCTAAAATGCAAGGAATTGCAGGTATGCCTAGGTAGGATCCACCTTTTGCTAGGGGAAGAAATGCCTCAGGAACAAGTTCCCTCAGGTCAGACCTTCCAAGGTGCTCAACAATGCCATTATCTCCCCATTTCCGGATGATTATGTTTTCAGGTTTCAAGTCGCGGTGATAGACTCCATCGCGGTGCAAGGCTCCAACAGCCAAGTAAAGTAGCCAAACGATACACTTACCATTCTCAGCGTAACCGGTCCTGATAGACTTTCTCCGCCCAAACCTGGCCCCTTCCTTTTTAATGATTTCAAACATCTCATCTCCCCCGACCAATTCAGAGAGGAGGGAGTAGGAAAAGTAACTTCCTCCCGTCTCGGTTGCGATTTCTTCCTTGAGACAGCACAGGTAGAGATTGAGGAGAGGAGACCTAGGCAAGGAGCGCAAGATGTCAATCTCGATTTTCATTTCTCTTTCCCAAAGTCGACCTTGTTCCCGGTCTTCCGTCTTGGCCAAGCTCTTGACAACGAAACCGTCTTTGGTAGAAACGGTTCTCATGTTGGGACATAACCCTTCAAGTTTCTCTTTTCCAGTCTCGGTCAAGAATCCGAGTCGCACCGAAAAGGGACCATGTTCAACAATAGGAAAGGGTCTCCTAATCAATGGTTTATCGCTTCCATTTTTGGTGACACACACATCACCGCCATCGGTTGCCATGTTTAAGGAATAGAAGTGAAATTATTCAGTTTCTTTTTCTCCGAAAAAGATTTGGTGTTCCCCTAAGCGGTGTCATGGTCACACCTTGGCTGCCTTGGCCAATCGATAATTTTATACATTGATTGAATTGAGCTATGCCCAACCAAACCAGATGATATTCATCCTGATGTATGTAGATTTATTTTTGAAATCGTGATGCGAACAACTTACGCCTCGCTTCTGGGTCACTCGGGTGGAGACGTTCCCATTCAGCTTGGCGTTTGGTCGCTTCTTCGGCTTCTTCCTCTGCCACTCTTGCTTCACGTTCTGCTGCTTCGGAAGAATCAATTGCCTTTTGGAGTTCACGCGCAGAGTCTATGCCTAATGCCAAGAGGTACGACACCGGCATGTTTCGAAGGGGTGCCACCTCATCCATCTTGGCCTTGACTGTCGCAAGGCCCAAAGTAGCCTCCTTGGTTTCAAGGATGAGGCGGATATAGGACCAAACAAAGGGGAAATTGTCTTCACTCAACACCGTTTCCTCGGTGACTTGAGAGGCCTTGGAGACAAGAAGGTCAAGAAGGTCGCGTGTGTGGCTAAAGGTAGCGTGGTCGTCCATGAAACGGTCAAGCTTTCCCATGGCAAAATTGAGACGGTCAATGTCACCTCCTACATGGTGGGTATAGAGTTCTTCAAACAAAGAAACCGACACAGAGTTCAAGATGCAATCTTCAAATCCTTGGAAAGGATCACGAGTAGTCATCGGGCAAGTAAATTATGTCGCTTTGTTTGCTTGTCGAGAAAAAAGAAAATAGTTGGAACTTTCCGCCCAATTACCCTACATCCCCAAATCCCTTTCGCCTCTTCCCCTTTCAGATGCAAGACCAAGCAACCCCCACTCCCTTCCTCATACCCTTTACCAAGCCACGCGGCCAGAAGCCCCGTGAGCGACTGCGTGTGAGACTTGAAGAACCAAGCAAGTCATCCAAGACCAAGCAAGCGAAACCGGCACCGTCCATCCCGTCCACTCCCCGCTTCGCTGAAGCGGTGAAACCAACCGTCGCTCCGCCTCCGCCACCCGTTCTCCCACTGCCCGTTTCTGCGTCATCTACAACACCACCCGTCGTCCCACCACCACCATCCGTCGTCCCTTCTTCAACGGCCCCACCACAGCGGAAGCGAAAAGAGGCACGTCCTCTCAAGAAGGCTCGGCAGGCTGTGGAGCCTGATGTCCCGGCACCTCGATCTGTGGTCTATACCAAGTGTTGGATTTGTGACCGGGCCAAGCCCAAGGGGAAGCGCCAGTTTTGTTCTCAATGCTACCTCGTCCACCTCCGCCACGACCTCAAGACCTACCGCAAGAAGGAGGCCAAGGTTCAGGGATGCACCAAGTGCCGCATGATGGCAACCACCAAGACGGGTCTTCCTGGCGCATGCATTCCGGGCATGAAGCGCCTCACCCCCACCCACTGGACGTGTGTCAAGTGCCTGGCTCCCTTTCGCACCTCGTCAAACCTCGTTTCCCACATCCTCCGCTGCGACTCTGGCGCGAAGCCCGCCAAGAAACGCAACCTGGAGTTTGCCAAGGAGGCCAAGGTCCACGACCACACCCCGATGACGGCTACCTTTTTCCTCCTCTTTTTGCAGGCGTGGCGGTCTGGCGTCGTGACACGCAAGGGACCCGAGGTGGTCATCAAGAGCCTCCTGGAAGAGGTGGACGTTGAGGTGGGCCCATCTTCGACTCCACCTCCCGCCTTTGTCGAGGACCTGGCACGAACCCTTGCGGCGTGGAAGGACCGTCTCTCCAAGTCAAAGAACGTCACGTTGTTTTTCCGGGGTTCCTACCCATGGTACGTGGCGCCTCACCACCTCGAGCGCCTCGACCTCCTCATGAAGGTGCTGACAAAGGAGGAAGCATCTCCGCAGTGATGTGTGCATGAATGTGGGTGGGGTGTCAGTTTATCTGATTTTTACCCTAAAAATCTATTCGTTTGCCATTTATTTAAATCCTTCTGTCATACCCACTTGAATTTTTACTCTGCTCCACACCAAAATGACCTCAGCCTATTGGCTGTCTGAAGAACCTGCTGTGGTTGATGAAGACGTTCCCCGTCAAGAAGAACCTTATGCAACGTGGGTGACGGCGTTTTACAAGGCCCTTGCCAAACATCCCACACGTGCCAAGTTGGTGGTGCCTCGCCCCGTCGTTTTACAATGTGAAGGGGGAAAATCAAAGTGGAGAAATTTGGGCAGCATAGCCAAGGCTCTTGAGAGGGATCCCCAGCACATGGCCAGATGGTTTGAAGCTGAAATATCCATGCCAGGACTTCTTCTTGCACCCTCTGGTGAAACCCTCACCTTTCCACGAAAAATTAAAGAAGGCCAAGTGCCCTCCCTTCTCGGCCGCTACATGGCCATTTACGTCTTGTGTCCCAAGTGTGGACGCGGCCCCATGACCCTCACCAAGGAACCCATGTTGCGTAAAACCCTGATGGCATGTGTGAAGTGCGGTGATTGCGGAGCTATGCCTCCAATTCTCCAAGGCTACAGGGCAACCTCCAAGGGAGAAAGACGACGTGAACGACGTAAAGATGGGAAATAAAATTTTTCATGCCTCCACGCAGGATCGATCCAACCCTCCAACATTGATGGTCAACGGTGTGCATGTACCTCTTGCTCAAACGGGTGGGAAGGGGTGAGGCGTGAACTTTGTGGTCTCAATGCGGGGTCATGTCAAGGATTCAACGCGACGGATTGTTCATGCCCGGCTTCTTCTGGAGCACCACGTGCCATCCCTAACCTCTTGTCCGTCTTGGTGGGGATTGGGATGAGTCTTGGCATGGGAAAGATGATTTTCCAATAAATTTTTCTTTTTTATTTTGATTTAGGGCTCCGGCCGAAAAACCCACAAGACCTTTTCAAATTGACCATGACGTTTCTACCTTTTCTCTTTGTCCTTGGCTTCCAAGACGTCTTGGTTCAAGGCCATTCAAAATTCCAAGCCACTCCAACCAAGCTTTCATATGCCTATTGGTTTTCGGACCTCCACTTGGATGACCATTACCATCCTGGCGCTCCCGACCAGTGTTGGCCTGGAACTTCGTCTGGGATGAAGTGTTGTCGCGTCTATGACATTCCTCTCAAGGGATCCAAGCCAGCATCCAAGTGGGGCGATTATGGATGTGATGCACCGAAATTGCTGGTGAAGACCTTGATGGACGCGACCAAGGATCAGCTTTTCCCGACCTTTCCACCAGACCTCTTGATCCAGACGGGGGACTTGGTCGACCATCACGACATTGCCCAAGACTTTTCACACAACATGAACGAGATTGATATTGCGACGTCCGCGCTCGAGACTTTAGATGTTAAGGATCAAATCTTTGTGATTGGCAACCACGATACTTGGCCAGTCGATCAACTGGGAACGCCGGACGGAGGATCGACAAAGTTGACAGACTACCTTTGGGGACGTTGGTCTGCTTGGCTACCTCCTCACCAGAAGAAGAATTTTCTAGAAGGTGGTTACTACCAGAGGGATCTTGGTCCGACCCTTCGAGTCATTGTCATCAACTCCCTCTATGACGATGACCACAATCTACTCATCACCAAGGCCAAGGACCCTGGGTCCCAAACAACTTGGCTCGAAGAGGCGCTAAAGACCGCCCAAAAAGACGCCAAGAAAGTTTGGATTCTGGGCCACATTCCTCCTGGCAACGGAGAGGCTGACATCTCCTACACCAAATTTCTCAAGGATCTCACAACGACCTACAAGGACATTATCCTTGGGCAATTTTTTGGCCATACCCACCTCGATTCCTTTGCACTTTACCCTCCTCACGCCTCAGGATCGCCCTATGCCATGATTATGCCCTCCGTCGTTCCGGACCATCATGACCCGACTGTCCGGGTTGTAGCCTACCAAGAGGATGGGACCATTGTGGATTTTCACACCTTTTCACTCAACTTGACCCATCTTGTGAAGACGGAGGAGGCAGCTTTGGAAAAGGTTTGGACTGGATCTGAAGTCTTGGGTCCCACCTTGGACGTCGGAGCCTGGTGGACTAAAACTCTTCAAGCACCATCTATGATGGAAGAATTTTGGTCGTGGCACCATGTGGGACAGCCACCGTCTGCGAGTCAAGGTGAAATCAGGGCGGCTCTAGAAGCTATGGCGATTTGATTGATCAAGGTTGAAGGACTTGTAAATAAACACTTTATTTTATAGATTGCTTAACCGCTATGACAAGCCTCTTGAATAATTTTCATCAACCGTTTTTCTATGTAAACGAAAACCTCGTGGTTAATTGTATCCTTCAGACCAATTGACGAATAATCTCGTACAAGATTTCGCACCATCTCTTCATCCATTGCATGAGAATCTGTGTCTTTGGGCAAGGTTTCAGCTAGATTGTTAATGCTAGATGCAAAGAAATGAGGAATTTCTTCCCGTAACTTTTGACGCTCTAGATGCTCAATGGTCGAACCAAAGGAATTCAAGTCGTCTACCAAAGACGATAACCAAGACTTGAACGACTCTTCTTTCTTCTCTTCCTCGGCAAGATGTCTGGACGCATTTGTCAAGACATCATGCAGACGGTGATAAGCAACAATCTTTTCTCCAACATCTCCTTTTGCATTTAATCTGTTAATTTCCGCATGAATTCCTTCAATGCGACTGCCAATCTCCTCTACGGTTCTCCTAGCCGCGTCGAGATCCGGGTTCACATGGGACAAGTCGGCCTCTACATCATCCGGCGACTCGCCCTCGCGAAGAGCCGTTAAAATGGCAGTCTTTCTCTCTATGGGTGCTCTTAGGCTACTCTCAACTTGGCTATATCCCTCCAAGGCATCATCCACACCTTTATAATCTCCCTTGGTGAGTTGTTCTAGAGGAGCGGCACGAATAGCTGCTTGAGTTTGACTAATTTGTTCTTCAACATCTGCTTTTTCTTTTGTCAATTCTTCCTCCTCTTTTGAAAGTAGTGTGTTTCTCTCAGTGTACGCGGCTACAAGCTTTTCTTGAGTCTTTTCAACTTTCTTGGCAGCCTCCACCTGTCCTGTCCCCCAAACCCGTGTCCATCGAGCTAAGAAGGGATACACCGTGACCATATTTTCAAAATCTTTCCTCTCCTTCTGAAATGCATCGTTTTCCTTAAAGGTTTCAATAACCTTGAGAGGATCATAGTTTCCGCAGTAGGTTGTGACTACTACCTTGCAAAAATTAAGAAATTCCTCCTTGGCCATTGCTTCCTGTGGAGTTCTAGCCAATAGCTTCTCCGCCTTGGCATTGGCATATATCAAAAACCGTTGAGGATCTAAACCAGATTTTGGTATAGGCCGGAGCCAAACCTCTGCCTCTGGATGGCCCTCGAGAGGATCATTGACCGAGGGCCTGTGAGGCTTTTCCGGAAGAGGGAGATCTGTGTCAAGTTTTGCAATTTCTTGTCCAATCAAATCTTCAAGTTCAGCAGCACGATAACCAAATAAAGCGAGTTTGCCACTCAAGTCGGAAATTTGGCCAATAAAGCGGCCAATTTGAGGCCGCCAAACGTCTGAAGTCTCTTTAAGATCGTCTGAAGTCTTTTCCTGGCCCAAGCCTATCGCCACGGATAGAATGTCTGGCAGGTCGTGATAGAATTGGGTCAGCCACGCTTTGGCCTTTTTGGCCTCAGCATAAGTCATCTGCTTGACATCTGATAGGTAAGTAGCCTGAGAAGATTCAACAATAGCTTTAACCAAGCCCTTCACCTCGTCTAAAATTTCGTCAGGGATAGGTTTGTGTCGGGCTGCTGCTCTCTTGATCAATGCATGCTCTTCCGCAGATAATCCATCATCATCGCCCTCTTCAACAGAAATAGGTTCCTCGCCTGCTTCTTCTTCTTCTTCTTTTTTTTCTTCACTTCCCAGACCAAATTTCGTCTTGAGTTCTTCGATTTCATCAGGCCTTACATCTCCCTTGAATTCATCGACCAAGCTTTCCAGAATATCTCTTTCCAACGTAAACTCTGGGCCTCTGCCTTTCATTCTGGCAACACACCCACTGCATACGGCATTAAATTTTGTAAGCCATGTCAAAAATTCTCTCCGATTTGGTCCATCTTCCACCCTTCTAGACACATGGTCTCCCAACTTGCCAAGCAGTGGACAAATGTCATCAAATGCCAGGCCTAAAACAATTCGAAGAACATAGAGGGTCGCTAGAGAAAAGATGGGCTGCCACTCCTCCAAAGGCACATCATAAACATATTTTTCCTTCATGTCTTCCCATGCCTTGTAAGGCCCCTCCATGGTAATTTGTAGAACCATTGTCTGGAATTGGAACTGAAACCGTGTGATGGTTGGATTGGAATGTTTAGCTGCGTACCCCGGTTCCATTGATATTTTATTAATCATATCTCAAATAAAAATTTATTACACAGGTCTCGGTGGTCGTCCAATCAAGTCATTCAATGAACGTCCCGTCGTGTCTTGGACCACATCGTCTTGGACAAGCGAGGAGTAAGCGCCGGTGAGGAGGGTCGGATCGCGTTGGATGGTCGTCATGGTCTTCATCCGCTTCGTCTTAACCACCTCCGCCTCTGGCGGCACGTGGAGGCCCACCGAGGCACACGTCTCCAAATCCCTTTCATACATTGGCTCTTCCAACTCGAAGCGCATTGCCGCACCCATCCCCATGACTTCCTGGACCAACAGCTTGTAGTTGTAGGGCATGCGCACCTTGAACACCCCATCGGACCGTTTGCATCGACGGCAATAGGGTTTGGACGCACGCACCATGGACTGTTTGCGCTTGGAGGTGAGGGCACGTGCCGGCTCCGCAATCAATCCACAAATGGAGCAGACCACCGTAATGTAATCGTCAGATTGGTCCAAGAAGCGGTCCTTGGTGATTTGGGTCGCTCCATTGGCCGCAATGCAGTCACGCTCCATTTCACCCAGTCGTAGACCACCTTCTCGTGCGCGCCCTTCCGTTGCCTGGCGTGTCGTGACTTGACGTTGGCCGCGTGACCGGGCATGGTACTTGTCGTCAACCATCTGGCGCAAGCGCTGGTAAAAGATGGGGCCCATGTAGACGTCCACCTCCATGAGCTTCCCCGTAACACCATCAATCATGGGTTCCTTACCACTCTTCGAGAAGCCATAGGTCTCGAGCACCTCCCCAATCGAGTCAATGTCCACGTCTTCAAAGGCCGTTCCGTCTCCCAAGCGGCCTTCGAGGGCGGCAGCCTTTCCCACAAACATTTCAATCAAATGGCCCACCGTCATTCGTGAAGGAAGGGCCAAGGGATTCATAATGGCCGATGGGCGAATCCCGGTCCTCATCGAAAAGGGCATGTCGGCATCGGGGACGATCCTCCCAATGACACCCTTTTGGGCATGGCGTGAGGCAAACTTGTCACCCTGACAAGGAACACGGACGGACCGCATATGAACACACCCTTGTTTCCGGTCATTGCACGTTGAGGAAAGGGTCACGGACTGAACGACAGCCTCCTTGTCAAACCGTTTAATCGTCTCCGATTGGTCACGGGCCACCATGGCATGCTTGTCATTCGAAGCCAAGTTGTGGATCAACATCTGCTTCCCAATCACCACATCACCATCCTTCAGACGCTCACCCACCATAGGAAACCCATTGGCCTGAAGCTTTTCATAGTTGGCCGCCTTCATCCCCGTGCAATACTCGTCGGGTTTGGAAAAGCGCTCCGCATCGACACCAATTGTTTTTTGGACATCTTCCGAGTAGGTGCGCATGTAAAACGTTCGAAATAGCCCTGCGTCAATGGCGGCTTGGTTAAAGACGAGGGAGTCTTCTTGGTTGGACCCGCGTGGCAAGATGGCAATGACCATGTTTTGACCGGCTGGAAGTTGGTGAAGGCCCATGGCTTCTTCCATAAAGGAGGAGACGAGGGGACGGGTTGGATAGAACAAGACGTGGGACGACGTCCGGTTGTAGAGCTCTACTCCAGGCACCCCAATGGCGGCTTGGCCCATGGACGACTGGTAGGTGTTTCGTGGGGCGGGGTTGTGGTTGGAGAAGGGGATCAGGGTCGTGGACTCTCCATAGATGATGAGGGGATGGATTTCACAATGGGTCCACGCTTCGGTCGGTGGTGCGGGTTTCTGGGGGTCCATCCAGACCAAGAGGGATTGTTCCTCTTCGTGCTTGTCGACATACTCGATACACTTGTGCAACATGAGCTGTCGCCATACCTCCACCGAAGACCCACCATAGACATCCAAGATGTGGCGTACCTTGACGAGGGTATCGGCCATGCTTCCATCCTCGGGGATGATGTAGAGGGGCCTCCGCGTGCCTCCCGCATCACACGTCACATAGACTTCTCCCAATTGCTTGTCGTAGACGACAGACGTTTCGGGAGGGACTTGGAAGGACCGGCGCATTTCACGAATCATCTTCACCACCTTCAAGGGCTTGGACACGAGGGCCATAGGTATGCCGTTGATCATGAGGGTGGCGGCCACCTCGTCCCCCGACTCTCCAATGGACCCCATCACCTGGTCGTCCAAAGCGTCAATCGCCGCATCCAAGGCCTCGGGGTCCTTCTCCAGGGCTGTGACCGCCACAAGATTTCCATCGTCAAAGTCGTAGGTCGTCCCTGGAAAGTAGCGAAACTCGTCGGGTTCAAGAGCATAGAGGATAACATTGGCCATGACGTCGGACCGGACGCCGGTCGTGACACGGGCGCCCAAGGCCAATGCCTTGATGAGACCGCAGGGTTGGCCTTCAGGTGTCGTGGCCGGGCAGGCAATTCCCCAGTGAGAAAACCTGAGCATACGTGGCTTGGGGTTTTTCCCTTCTCGATTCAGTGGCACATTGAGTTTACGAAGGTGGGCCAGCCATGTCATGTGACACATCCGTTTCATGGGTTGTGAGATGCCCGTCTGGGTCGAGGCGCCCTTCTTGGTACCCCACTTGCCCGTCGCGAGGGCAAACTTGAAATTGTCGGTAATGGTTTTCCAAGACACCATGTCGCCCACATTGATAGCCTTGTTTGCCTTGACATCCTTCCGCAACGAATTCAGGAGTTTTCGCAAAAGGGTGCGCCAGTTTTGGCGGAGACAAAGTGACATTAGCATCCCAGAGGTTTCAATCTGCTTGTTTCCATAGTGGTCCTTGTCATCCTTTTCCCTCAGCTTTGGCTCAAAGCCACACATGGCCAGGCGATAGACGAGGTAGGCAAAGAAACGCCGCTTGCGCACCAAAACATCGGGTGTATTCTTCACACCTACATGGGGCAAGAATTCATTTGCCATGAGGTGGTGGACATACTTGTACCTCTCCTCCTTGGTAGGTTTCAGTGTTCCAATACACCCAATCCAGTCAATGATTTCCTCGTATGACATCATTGAAAAATCAGGCATGTATTTTCCCTTGGACTCGGTGCCCTCCTCATCGGCTCCCGACGAACGCGTACACCGGCACCATTTTTCGTTGCAAAACACCGTCATGACCCAGTAGTGGAGGTCACGCATTTCAGCGGTTGTCCACGGAGAGCCCTTGGGAAAGGGGCGGCGTCCCGACAGGCGTCCCGCCGAAACGACACACCGCGCCGCTTCGGCCATGGTGCGGAAGCCCAGCAGGCGAAAGACGGCAAAAATAGGTACGGCCTTTTTGATGTAGGGAATGTCCACCCAGAAGCGTTTGATCCCCTTGACGTCCGTCATGCGGATGGTGAGGGTGGAGGTTGACCGCAACTTGTCTTCGTGGCATGATCGGATTTCAGCCATGAGGGTGTACTTGGTCTTGTTGGACTTGAAAATGAAGGCACGGTTGATACGGAGTTTCTCTTGGGGTACCAACACTTTTTCCGACCCAGAGATGATAAAGTTGCCACCGTATTCATAAGGCGCATTGGGGTCCATAATGTCTGGTTCGTCTGCCGTGTGGCACACACAAGACCTCACCATGGCTGGAATCTCGCAGAGGAGCACATTCTCATTCAAGGTCCGCTTGGTAGGAATCCAATCAATCGTTCCATCCTCCCCAATCTTTTTGTACTCTTCGACATGCAAGACGTTTGCATAAAGTGATGCTGCATAGGTTTGCTTGCGCAAAATACATTCCTGGGGTGTAATGTCGCGAATGCACCCATCGTCTTCGCGAATGGTCGGTTTTCGTACCATGACATCCTGAAACCTTACTACATGCCGCATGTTTGCACACTCCAAGACTAGAATAGAATTTTCATTCACAATGTGTGGTGCGTGTTGAGTAATAAACTTGTTAAAGGATGCTATATGGTGCTTGATGAGACCCTCGTGACGAATCATGGAGCGGACCACGTCGCGCGCTTCTTCCTTGGTAAGGATGTGAGGGGAAGGTTCCGGGTCTCGTTGACGTTTGGCAAGGACGTCCTTGGCAGTGACGCGAGGAAATTCTTCAGGCTCTTGAATCTTTTCCTCTTCGTCGTCTTCAATGGTTGGTCCGCCACCAGCGTCACCCCTTTTACTGTGGGTCATGCGTCTTGTCCGACGTGTTCCAGTGACGGGCATTTTTGGTTGTGATGGTCAAGCTGAAATGGAAAAATAAGGTCAAACATTTTTATTCAAAGTTTTCAAGGACTCTCCTTGCCTCTTCTGTGGTGAGGGACTGCTTGCAATCACATGGGTTTATGGTCACGCGCGTTTATGGCCAAGTGTGGCTGCCAGCCTTCCAGATGAAAATAGCCACCATCGAGTTGATGATCCAAGACGTCTTTTCAATCGTCATGCGGTCTTCGAGGCCAGACGACCGGCGCTCAATGGACTTGCGGTAGCGGACAATCTCATCACCCGCAAGGTTGGCCAAGTCCAACTCGATCCACACCCACTCAGTGTCCAAGTAAATGTCGTCGCCACGGACATTACCAAGGGCAAAGACGCGGTGGAAAGGCGCTGTAGGGCTCATGCCTTTCGGGGTCAGCCGGGCATAGGGGCCGGACGGCCCAGGGCCGTAGATGATGGGGTCCACGGCGGGTGGCGGTGGTGGAGAGGGGTAATGAGGGGCGTAATGAGGGGCGTAATGAGGAGCGTAATGAGGGGCGTAATGAGGGGCGGCGATGGCCTCGGGAGCGTCGAGGTCGAGAAGGGGAGGGTCGACGGGGGAGCCAAGGTCGAGCAAACACGGAGAGTCTTTCATGGATGAGGGAACAGAAAGCTTGAGGTGGTGGCCCTTGGTGACTTCCATCCGGCCCAGGACGATCGTCTGTGTTTTTGGTGAATGCAAAGTACCTGGCTTTCAAAGAAGGGTCGTCTTTCACAAATAACGTTTCGACTTTAATTCACCGCCCTGAGCCCCCATAACATAGCCTGCGAGGGCGAGATCACGGGTCGGTGTTGGCTTCACAACGATGGGCTGCTTCGAAGGACAATAGCCGAAAAATGGCGGGGCAACCAAGGGCTTCGGATCCCAAAACGTGCCTCCCGACCAAGTGGATGGAGCAATGGGCTTGGAGAGAACGTAGCATAGGCCGCCAATGTTTGCCGTTTTGTAACCGAATTCAACGTGGCATTGGCCGTCGCTGTCTGGGATGGGGTGGACTGGGTGGACATGGGCCATGAAGCATTGGCCTCGGTGACACACGGCTCCATCACCAAAGGTTCGTTTGCAAAACGACGGGTCGTTCTGACAACAAGGGTAATAAGGATTCATCTTTTATTTCACTAAAGTGATTTGGTTTTGGTATCTGTGGGTTTGAGTGCTTCAAACTTGGTTGAATTCTCTTTCGGAGAATTGCTACCACAAGTCTTTTTTTCTATAAGGTGGTCGTTGCGATATTTTTGCTCCTCCTTCTTGTATGCCTTCTTGGTCTTGCTGCTTGTTATTACAAACAATGGGCAGCAAAACGGGCAGCCTCTGCCGGAGGCAACATCCCCACGGTCGGCAGGAGACGGCCTTTCCAGAGCACTTTGCCCCGCCAACCAGTCGGACCTCAAGCGTCAGTTACTTTCCCACCGCCTTCGGCCCCTCCCATGTACCCCTATGGGTCCGGGGGGTCAACTACAGAGCCCTATCGGGGGTTTTGGTAAGGAGAAGGAATCAACACCAGCAACTACAAGGTCAAAACCCATTCAGTGACGACTCCTATCCAAATTTTCACATCTAAGGCTCCAACTCGATTACCTCTGGTTCAGCAGGATCTAGACACGAATCATCACTTGTGACTTGAGGCTCATCATCCGCCCTTGGCTCATCATCCACTTTAGAGCTCGATGTGGCCCCAATCTTTGTCGCTTGCAAGATCTTGGCACCCCGATCTTCAGGGTCAAGGGCAGACGCAAGAAAGGTGTCAAATGCTTCCAATAAATCTTTCCATAGAGTTTCCATCTCAGTTACGGGTTCAAGGGTCAAGTCAGACCATGCCTTTTCAAGGGCACCCAAAGAAGTAAAATGATCAATCGATTCGACGAGGGATCCTCGTGAAATGAGTAGAAATTGGCGGTAGTGGCCCGTGGACCGGGTACGCCCTTCACCTTCTGCCAAGTTTGCGGAGACAGACGTCGCTGAACGTCCGAGCTGATTCAAGAGGTTGGGAAGGAGATTGGGAAGGCGCCCCCTTATGGTGGGATTGTCAAGAGACGTTAACCATCCAAGGGTTTTGGTCACAGTGTCTCGAACTTTTGGGTAGAGGGGGTGACCTTCGAGGGGCCGGTGACGTTTCATCGACATGACCGTCACCTGGTTTGCCATGGCAAAGGACCATTTACGCTTCGACATCGGGGTTTTGGTAAGGAGAAGGAATCAATAGAGCAAGTTTTCAATTTAAGCATAAAAATGTTCAAAGATTTTATTTAGAGATGATGAAAGAAGCCTTAGGCCCTTCCCTTGACCGCTTGCAACACCTCAAGCTTGTAGGGGTTAAAGTGCGGATTGCGTGACAAGAGGGCTTGCAAGTCCTTGACAAATGTAGTGATGGCTGGATAAATCTCAGTTTTCCACTGAGCCACATTCCGCAAAACGGTACGATCACGAAGACGTCCCGAGTCGGCATGGTACTCAACGTGAATGCACTTGAGGGCATCAAACATTTGCATGTAGCTTTGCATTTGCAAGGTGTCTTGCAGAGGAATGTGCTCTCCGACCCCAAAGATGCGTGTCTTGATTTCCACAATTGTGTCGTCATCGACACGCCCGTCCAACTTGCCATAAAATTTCCAAAAGTTGGGAAGGCCTTCTGGATCGTAGTGGGTAGTGGCGTCATTGGCAAGGTAGGTGGCAGAGGTAGATTCCTTGGAAACCTGAACCCCTCGAGCAACTTCAAACTTACGAATGGCTTGACCTTCATGGCGTCGTCCCTTCATTCGACAAATCCCTTGCTTCATTGTCGCGACACTGGAGAAGGAAGGTGGAATGTTGTTCAAGAGGCCATCCATGGCCGATTTGACTCGTGCTGAAAAGGCTGCCGCTGATTTGACTTGGGCTTCCCTAGAAGATCCGGATGCAGACGCCAAGGCTTGTTCGAGGGCTCCTTCCAGTGAATGGGGTGAGTCGAGGAGGTATTTGGCATTTTCCAAGACCTTGTAGTAACCATCGGGGTCAATCTTTGTCCAATATTCAACAAGTAGTTTTGCGCGCGATTCCTTGGGATGTTTTCCCATCATTTGGGCAGTTTTGTAAGGGGCCAAGGTCACGCAAGGAAAAACTTCATCTGTCCCAATCAAGTTTTCCCCTGGGGCATAGACTTTTGGCTTGGTGGGTGGAGAGGTGGGTTTTGGCGGAGATTGGACCTTGATTTTTTGGTTCGGGGGCGGGTGAGAAGGAAACTTGAGGCGCTTGACGAGCGTTGGACTCGTGGTGGCTTCCTTTGGTGGCGGAGAGGGAGGAAGAACGTTGGGTTCAGAAGGAGAGGATCCTTCTTTGGGTGATTTTGATGGTGAGGCCTTGGTGGCAGATGGTGAGGTCTTTGGAAGGGATGGAGATCCTTTGGGAGAATTTGATGGTGAGGCCTTGGTGGCAGATGGTGAGGTCTTTGGAAGGGATGAGGGAGATGATGATCGTGGAGGCGAATCACGAGGCGGTGACTTGCCCTCATCACTCCGCCTACACCAAACCATTCCGAGCTTTTCGGCACAACGTGTCTCGTGGCCACCAATGCCAGGCTTGAGTCTTTTTTGTTTGCAGTAGCGGCAGTAGGTTTCATTCGCCTGGAGAGGCTCATCGTCATTTTCTACGCCATCTTCTTGGGTTTCTTCGCCTACCTCATCTTGCTTGTCCGCTAAAACGACGGCACCGTGTTGGAAAAACATGGGCAAGGAGGTTTTGAATTTATCCACAAAGGCTTCCGTCGCTTCTTGAAGGATTTCATCCCCGCATCGGTCCCACATCCATTCGGCAATTGCTTTTCCCAAGTCACTTCGCTTACGTTTTGCAGGAGACGTCGCCATTCAGGGTGGGGTGAAAAGAGTTTGTAAAGGAACTTTGGATAAGTTTGAGGAAATCACCAAAGACGTTCACAAAATCTCACTGTAAAATTTCTCCAAATGGATTCTTCTGGCCTCTCCCAACCTTGGCTTGTTAATTCGCTTGCATCGCGTGTCGACCATGAGAGGCGATTTTTGGCCAAGGTTGAACGTAGTCTGACAAGACTTCAGAGGGCCTGGAAAGAGATTTACCGTCAACGGCAGGCCATTGTCACTATCCAAGCCTTTTGGAGAGGCACCTTGGTTCGTCTTTGGCCACCTATCGGCCTGACGGGATTTTTTGAAGAAGACACTTGGGTGACTTGGCTACCTACCAACCGTCTCTTGGCGCGTTCTGCAAATTATTTTTCGACCATTCTCCAAGCAGACAATCGGGGGTTCCCCAAGCCTTCACCCTTTTCCGACCAATCACGCTTCAGTCGGTGTCTCCACTTGGCCACTAGGCGCAAATTCAAATCGGAAAAGGAGGTGAGGGTGTTTCTTGATTTTCTCTTGTGTGACACGCCCATCCCTCTAGCCCTCTACGACTTTGAAACCTGGGCAACCTTTTACGACTTTCTCGACTTTATTGCCGCCGAAGCCAAACTTGAGTCGCTCAAGGCCCTCATGAAAAAGACGATTCTCCCGCAAGAGGAAGGGGCACCCCAAAAGAAGACGGGAAGCTTGACGATAGTTGAGGCATCGTTTTTGGACCAGTGGGTCACGGCCCTAGAACTCTTTGACTCGATTGACTTGGCACCTCTTGACAGCTTGACCTACCTTTTGGAAATATCGCGATCCTGTCTTCCACTTGACCGTTTCATGGAAGGGTTGGCTTCCATCTCCCCATCCAAAGTCATGGTGATGGATGACCCTGAAACCCTTGACATGACCTTGTGTGCCCTGGCAATCATCCAGCACTTTGCCATTTTTGATTTGGAGACTTGTTTCCCAAGGCATTGCGGGACAGATGGTACGGTGGACCCTGATACGGACAAGCTTATTGAAGAGTTTTCGGGAGCAATTGCCAATCGGACCATACCTCACCAGGTCTTGATTGATCCTTTCACCTTGACCTCTTGCCTTCCTGACCGTCTTCGTCCGCCAGAGGTGGTCGCAGCAGCCTTTCACAAGGACACCTCTCTGTGGCTGAAACCCCTTCTTCACTCGACAGGAATGATTTGGGGCAAGGAAATTGGCATTCTTGGAGGCGCCCCTGTCTGTTGGGCTCTTGGTCTTGACGACCATCCCTATGACATTGACATTTTTATTGCCAAGGAAGCCCTCGCCCCTATAGCAATTCAAGCTATTGTGGACGCTCTCTTGCCCCACGGACCCGTCGTCATGGCCATCTCGGAAGCCTTTCTCACTATCCGTCTTCTTGTTCCTTCACCTCCTCCCCCCATTCAAATCATCCTGTCTTCGTCTACGACTGTTGTAGAAGCACTTTACAACTTTGACTATGATTATGTCCAAGCCATGATGTTTCCCGACGGAAGCTTGAAGTGTACGGCCTTGGCCTTTCGTGCTTGGAGAAACGGTATAGCCAATCTTGCATGTTTGCCTCTTGAAGGGCGCCTCATCAGTTCGGACACCCTGGTAGAAGACAAAGAGACTCTTTGGCTGCCGGAAGCAAAGGTTTCGGCCTACCGTGCCCTCAAGGCCATCTCCAAGGGCTTTGACCTTCAACCCCGCCTCTTGAAAACCTTTACGGATTCAGAGCAGCTGGCTGCAAAGATTCGTTTGGCTCCGCGTCCTCCCCTACCCGTAGATGATCCCTATGGTGCATCTGCCCTTATGGCCATGTTTTATGCAAGGACCTTGCACACCTGGCATTCTCGTCTCCAATCCCCTGAAGACCTGGCAGGATATCTAGAGAATGTTAATGCTGCATGGTCCTTCAGCCGCCCCAACCTCCACAGCGACGTGAGTCCCTATGCCGTCGACGGGATTGACCAAGTTGATCCAGCGGCTACCGACCCCTTTGACTTTTCATCCATTTCTGACGTGGAAGCCTTGGCTCTCAAGATTTACAAAAAGGTTTATCGCTTGAAGAAGTCTCTGGAAAGAAGATTAAAAAGCAACTGGGAAAACCTTGATGTAGACTTTGAAATCAAGGGGCGTATCGTCCACAAGACAAACTTACCAAATGATCCGATGCCTCCTTTTGGCAAGATTATCATTGGCGTCCCTCGGACCTCCCCGTCTGGGAGGCTTCTCCATGCCCTTGGTATCAACACGCCCCTCAACCACAAAGATTACCCTGACCACTTTGCTCTGCGCGTCTACTTGAAGGAAGACCCCCTCTTGGCTCCACGCGAGACTCCTTCTGGATGCACCCAAACTGGGCAGTGGCCGCTTGGGTGGATCATCCGCCTTGGAGTGTCTGCTGTTTGTATTGGATCCGGTCATTATGCCCAACACCTTGCGCCTCGTCAGCTTTATTCCAAGTGTGCAACCTTTGGCCAGCGCAACTACAATTCAAGCTTCCTCTTTGGTGTCCAATCCACCAAGTCTTACATCTACCCTACACATTACCCTGGACCAAAGCACAAGCGTCTCCATCTTTTGACGGGTTTGCCCCAAGAAACGGTGTCACCATCCGGAAAGAAGCGGGTGAAGGAACCAAAGAGGATTCATTTTGATAGTGACAGTGAAACGTCCTCGAGCGATACGGATAGCTCTGACGAAGAGCCCTTCCTCATCTCTCCTCCAGCCACACCATAAATTATGGCAAAAAGTAAAACATGAGTGGGGGTGAGTGGACCCTAAAGTCCTTGACAACACGTGTCTTGGATCACGTAGACACAAGTGACTCGGAAATGCTTGACCTTGATTTCCAGGGATTTGTCTTTACTGGCAAAACCAAGTATGTCGCCCTCGAAGCCAGGTTTAAACGGGCAAATTTCAAACGCCGGCCCGATGAAGATGACGGTGTGGAGCCTCAACGTACGATTGGACTTGCCCGTCTTGACCAGGTAGATTATGGTGGTAGGCTTGGAGAGGCAGTCTGGGTCACCCATTTTGCTCTCGCCTCTGACAAACCACTTTACGACGTAGTTCTTGCCAAGCTTGGACCCCTTTCCGAATCACCCGAGCAGATTCTCTGGGACTCTTTGGCGGCGATGCCGGCCTATTTTGATCCACCCTCTTTACCCTTGGGAGTATTGGTTCCAGGAGAAGACACAGAGGCCATCCAGTCCTTTCAACAACGTGGTATGGAAATCATGATGGATGAGGGTGGTCTTGTTTTCCAAGAGGTAGAGGGACGTCCCTATGTCCCCATGACCAAGATTGTTTACGAACCATCCATCCTACGTGATTCACTCAAGTCTTTTAGAAAATAAATGTCCAGTGTTTCTCCTTCACCAAAAATACCTACCTTTATTGCCCAAGGCGGGTACGGGTGTGTGTACAGTGCACCGATTGGTCAGAAGAAACACATTCCACTCCCGTGTAAAGAAGGTCTATGGTGTGTCACCAAGATAATTGGGCGTGGCTCAGCTGAAGAAGCTGTGAAGAATGGACAAGTCATGAAGAGTGTTGATCCAGGTTATGTCTACCACGTACCTACCTTTGAAGAAATTATTCCAATGTCCAAGGAGGATCAGACCAAATACCGTTGCACGTTGAGTGAAAGGGCGGGTGATCCCTACTTGATGTACCAGGAGTATGCGGGGGTTGCCCTTGATGTTATTTATAAAAAGTTATCCTTGGATCCACCAGCGGGGACAGACGGAACACCCTTGAAACTTGGTCGTGAGTTTTTCAAAAGTATGGGAAATATCTTTGAAGCCCTTGTCCTTTTTACGTCAAAGATACATGAAAGTCACGAGATAGTGGTTCATGGAGATCTTAAACTGGGAAACATCTTGTTGGACGAGAAGGGCCAGATGCGCTTGATTGATTTTGACTTTTCTCTTCATTACAACCTGAAGACTTTGGAAGGTGAAAACTTTTTTGTTGGCGCCTCTCCTTACGCCATGGGGTCAAGAGACGCTTATTCGGTTTGGCCGCCTGAAGTCTATTTCCTCTACTATTCCCAACCCCGGAGGCGTTCTGACTACTTGGACAAGGGCCTCGTGGACCCACAAGAAATCATCCCTGGGAAAGTGGAAGCGTCGTCTTATGAGAAATTTTTACGCGATCGATACTTTCACTCCTCCTCGAAAGTGCTGAAGGTCCTTCATCTTACACGGTCAGAAATTGACAGATTTGTGGAAGAGAGTCTGGGGTACCTCAGGGCCCTCAAAGCCGGTGGCGAGCTTTTTGAATATGGTAGGTGGGACGGCAAGAAACGAGAATTTTTACCAGATCCTGAAGGAAATATGATGAGGTTGACCCTAAGCTTCGCAACCAAAATTTACGAACGATTTGATTTATGGGGCCTCGGTCTCACCCTCAAGGACCTGCTTGCCAAGGATGCCTTTGTGGATGGCAAGTTTCAAAAAAATATTTCAAACCTAGAGACAGAGATCCAGGGTTTGGCCTCTGGTCTTGGCGCCTTGGCGGATGCCATTGTCAAACAACCTGTCCTAGAAGGCCGGCCGACTCCGGTGCAAGCCCTCAAGGCCTACACGGATATCATCGAAGGGGGTCCCGTGGGACGTTTATTGGCTCTACTTTCTTGGCCCTTTGAAAAATTGAATGCATTTTTACGATGGTCACGTCTTGGCGTTGGGGCTCAGCGAGCAAATTCCGTCTTGAAACCTCTTCCTACATTCATTGTTTCCCAAGCGCCTCGAACTTGGAGGTGAGGGCACGTAAACGTGCACCTCACCACTAGTGGTCTGGTCCAGAAACATCTAAAATGTAAGACCATTTTACTCAAGTTAAAATTTTCAAGTGCATATTCATTTGGCCAGACCTCTAGAATAAACTTTTCACCATTTTTGATCTTTCATCCCTCCCATGCTCCGTCTCTACCGACCAAGCACCTTTGATCCAAGCGCTCCAGCCGTCGTCGGCCAGAACGTCACGTCAAAGCACAAACGGACCACCTTTCTCCCCCCTCGCGCCAGAAGACTCGAAAGAAGAAGATGTCTTGTTTAAGGGTCCCTTCCCGAAAGGCCACCCCTCGCTCCACCGTGTGGTATGGAGGACTGGATGGTTTTCTCTCTGGGGTGACACTGGGTTTTTGCCTCAGAGGGTTGTCGTCAACTCGTCGGACCAGTTTTACATTGTCTCGAAGCGCATTGGTGCTTTTCCCTCCCTCGATGAGTGTGAGATGAAGGCTTACCACCCTGGTGATCAAAGTCTTCGAGGCCTCGTCCAATCGCGTGACGCTACCCGCAAAACCCTCCGGTGCGAGGAGGGCGGTGTTTCACGCGCCATTGACGTCTTACGATCACGAGGGACCCTGCCAGAAGCCACATGGCATGCCATCCTCTACCACTTCATCTGCCGCTTCATCTCCCGCTCTGCCGACACTGGTCTTTGGAACGTCCTCATTGGACCTGACGGTTCCCCCTATGGGATTGAAGAGGTGAGGTGCAATGAGGAAAAGATGTCCATGACGCTTTGGGATGTCATCTTTTTGAGGAAACCTGCCAAGGTAAACCTGCCAAGGTCTATTGGCCCCAGATTGAGAAGGCCGTCCAAAGTGGCAAGGCAGGCTGGGCAGCAAAGATTCACACGAGAATTTTGCCCCACCTGGCAACCATTGACAAGGACGGTGAGATGACAAGGACGGTGAGATGATGGGGCGTGCCCTCCATGCCTATGCCACGGTGACAATGGATGAAAAATAAATAAAGGAAAATTCATAGGCTAATCTTAAAAGATGGACCAAGTGCCTGAGCTTTTTGCCGGGTGGTGGGGCGAGGTAGGCCTGGATCCCGTAGTGCCAGATCCTTTGGTTGATGATGATGAAGCAAGTTTATTGGAGAAAATCCGCAGAAAAATTATTTATGGACTTCGCAATTTAGCCTATCGCCCTAGGTCATTCCTATTGACGGTTGGCCTTTTGTTGATTTATCAGTTGTCCCTCGCAGAAGACTTGACATCAAGTGTTTTGTTAACCTTACTCACTCACCTCAATTCGTTTGGGGCTGCATGGGGTACCCGGTTGGTTTCCTTGCGACGGTCGAAACTCATGGTGTTTATTGGCAAGACCTTTCATATGTTTTTCAAGGCTGTTCGTTACATCCTGCCTTCGCGTCGTGAAGTCGTGGACCGGTGTGAAGGCGGGTGCCGAGAGGCGTTGGGTAATTTAGAGACGCAGCTTCGTGAGCAAGTGCATCTTTTGGGAGACACGAGGGAAAGATTGGAGCTTGGGGGTAGTGGGGGCTTAGCAGGAGCTGACGCTATGCCGGATCAAGAGTATTCCTTGGGAGTCTTTTTAAAAACTGTAGAACACATCTCGACCCTTTGGATCATGTTGACTCTGATCTTTACCCTCGCCAAGAATGACCGGCCCTCACCCCATCACTTGATTGCGGTTGCCGCTACCCTCAAGAACCTCATTCCCATCTACTCAAGCCTCATAACCCCCACGACAACATCTCAAATTTTGGATGGTGTGGCTGAGGGTATGCAAGGAATTTACCAGCTATTTGGTGTCATGGCAGCTGAGTATGGGGCAAAACTCCATCTCTTGGCTGACCACCTTTGGGTACTAAAACCGTATGATAACAGGGAAGACACCTCACTCACCCTCTACAGGTCTAATAATCTTGACACTATTCATTCCTCCTTTATGGTGACTTCACTCATGATTATGTTTCTCTTTGGAGTTTTTATTTATTTTATTCTTCCTCGGATGAGGAGTTAAACGGCAGAGGGCTCATGTTGGACGGGTTGCCATGAACGCAAAAAGTTGGCAATGGCAAAGGTCAATTCCCAAGAGGCAAAGGTGACAAGCTGGGTATTCAAATCCTTGACGATGGGTCCTTGGCGATCAATCAGGTGGCCAATGTAATTGGCACGTCTCGTTAAGGAAGCATCAGTTGTGGGTGGAAGATGGGGCTCCTTGATAAGGCCAGACGATTTTATGCACAAATAAATCAGAGTAACAATCCTCAATCTTGCCATTTTTCATGCTTCAAGAGAAGCGGCCGAATCGGCAGTCGTCCAATGCAAGGTCAACGAAGGACTGTATCCAGCGGCGGAAGGAGGACATAAGGACCTTGTTGACTTGTTCATTTCCAAGGGGGCTTCGTTTTCGGATACGAAGTGGTAGGAGCAAAGCTGCCACCCTACGTCCGTAGGACGTTTAGGGGGGGGGGGATGCATGGTGTGGCTTTAGGATGCCATAAGGGCCTTGTCGATTTCTTAAAATGACATCAACCTGATATCACACAGCAAAGATATTTATGAGGGAAAAGATGGAGAAAGTAGAGACTAAACGACAATTTTGAACGCAGTTCAAGGTCTTGTAAAGTCTTGCATTTTCCCAATAAACTATGCATTCAATCGTTGCATCAGCCATTCCAAGCCTTTGGCAGAGAATGTGGTTGAGCCTGGCAGGGGTATTTTCTTACCTTCACCTTGCCTTTATTCGGGGTCCTTTGGAAACTCTCTACCTCTATGGTCCGCGGGTGTTGGGTTGCTGGGAAGGCAAACCAGTGGAAGACATTTGTACCCACCTGGCTCCACGTACCCGAGCCGAATTCTGGCTCGACCATCCAGATGAGTGTATGGATTTGGTAGACAAAAACATTTATTCGTGGATTCTACTGGCCGAATACCTCATCATCCTCGTCTGCCTATGGTGGGTCATAAGAAGCCTTTCCCGGTGGTGGTGGCACAGACGCCTCTTGGACGACCTCCACCATCTCATTCAAGCCGCTGCAGCTTCTGCAAAGGGAAACTCGAACTTGAAGGAGCTCCAAGACTACAAACTTACATATGGCTCGACCCGACATAGTTTTGATTGACAAAAATACAGTGGTCTTTGATTACTACTGAAATGTCATACAGGTCATGGACCCAACGACGAGACCTAAAGATCGACGTAGTCGATCATTAATGATTGGGCAAAGCCCAATCTTTAGGGCCCTCACCTTTCGTACACTTATGGCGT
>Ga0180431_10001993_pt1 | contig 27724 bp, 19 predicted proteins | sample SS_ome_11_FD_132459 | JGI IMG/M metagenome (GOLD analysis project Ga0180431, IMG submission 132459) | Hypersaline lake sediment archaeal communities from the Salton Sea, California, USA - SS_1_MS_1 metaG | ecosystem: Environmental > Aquatic > Non-marine Saline and Alkaline > Hypersaline >... | reverse complement strand
GACATCAAACTGATTCTTTCCTTCGGACTCGAGCAGTGAAGCGACGTAATCGATAACGCCGGCAGGAAAAATTCCGTCATGTTCGTACAGCTCTCTTTTCTTGAGCAGGATCTCACGGGACTCCAGGCAGTTGGCGGGAAGGGAGGGGTAATTATCTTGGACATCGCCGCTTTTGAAGGCCTCGGGGCCGGCATATAATTTCTGTGCCAATTCCAGCGAAAGATCGGATTGAAACGCCCAATCCGCGGCCATGACGATTCCGGCAAGCAGAGGATGAACCAGAGCCGTTCCATCAGCACTGCGCAGCTCCACGGTTTGCCGGCTTTCCGATACATCGGAGCCCTGTTCGCGCGGATTGATCCGCTGCGCCAAATCGTTAATCCCTTCCCATCCTAAGGGTACACGGATCAGCGCGCTGCGGTTCAGATCGCTCCAGCATATCTGAGTGGGAGCCTCCTGGTTGGGAACCAGTCGAAGATACGAGGATGCCGACATATTCCCGAATCCGGTCAATGAGTCGGCATATTCGCACAGTCCCCCGATCAAACGGAGAGCTTCCGATGAAAGCTTCCCATCACATCCACGCATGATATTTTTCTGGTCGCGCCGCAGATCCAGGTGGAAATGAAAGCCGTTACCGGCCGCTCCTTCAGCCAGTTTGGGAGCGAAGGTGGCGATACAGCCGTGTCGATATGCGACATTCCGGATAATCCATCGACTAAGAACCATGTAATCCGCCATGTCCTCGACGGGACGAGGTTGGAATTCCACTTCCATCTGTTCCGCGCTTTTTCCATTGATCTCGAGCATACTGGAGTCTATATTTTCCAGAAATCCTACTTCGCTATGACCATATTTTACGGCCCCCGTAATCTGTGCGATATGTCGAATCATTTCATCCAATATATGCCCGTTCTTGAAAAACGGGGCGGCCGCATGATATCCTTTCTGGGGCTGAGCGGTATACAGCATCGGATTCTGCTCGAAGATCAGAAAAAACTCCAATTCTCCCAGAGCATATAGCTCCAATCCCGTATTCTGTTGAAATCGGGCGTTGGCACGAGATAGGATGGAATCCAGAGCAAAAGGAGCCCTCTCTCCATCCCCCGTCAGGTAGCGGCAAATCACATCGAGGCTTTTTGGATTGAATGGGTTAAGGAAAGCCGTTTTGTATTCAGGTACTATATAAAGGTCGGAGAGTGTTTCATCCACCATTCCTTTGAAAAGAGAAGATCCGTCCGCTCTTTCCCCCTCCGCCAGGACACGGTCGGCCCCATAAAGGTCGGTAACCGGGAAATGCAGTTCTTTAAGCCGACCATCCAAAGCGATGTAATGAAAAGTAATCCGTTCGATCCCCTGAGTTTGTATCACTCGAACCAGATCGGACCGCGAAAAAAGGTAGGCGGGCTTTTGTAAAATATCATTTAATGGATTGATCAATGCACAAGACGTATTATTGTCGTTCATGTAAGAAACTCCCAATGTTTTATTATATTTAGAACACGGAAACAAATATTTTAGAGAAAAGCCGCCGCGAATGCAACCCATGAGATTAAGCCGTACTCAACATAAGTATGGAATATGTTAATTCCTTCCTTCCATGGAATAGGCCGGATATCTTGACATCAAAAACACCCTTTGATATACCTCCCCGTGGAAGTGTCAGAAAAAAACCCGACGGATTCAGCTGATAGCAAGCGCATGAAAAAAACCATTATTCTTTTCAATCCCTCCTCAGGCAAAGGCCGGGCCGGGCGAAGAAAACCGGAGTTGGAACAGCGACTGCATAGTCTGGGCATTCCTTATGAGCTCATCGTCACACGCAGCGAAGACCATCTTAAGACTCTCACGGCGGAGAAGGCTCCTCTCTGCTCCATTTTGGCCGGGGCGGGAGGCGATTCAACATTTAACATCATGATCAACGTCATGATGCAAAATAAGCTTACCACTCCACTGGCGATGTTCGGATTGGGATCATCGAATGACGTACCGAAGGCCTTCGGCCTCGAGTCCTTGGAAAACGCCTGTTTAGCTTTGAAAAACGGCGGGATTCATACGGTTGATCTCGGGACCGTCGCTCAAAAAGGAATCATTCTCAATTACTTCATCGGTCAGGCCAATATCGGATTAGGGGCTTTGGTTGCAGAACATGTGGAAAAGCTTTCGGAGCGAAAGCCGCATTGGGGCCGGCGCCAAACCCTGGCCGGTATCCTGGCCGTCTTCGATACGTACCGAAAACACAAGATCCCGTTTCCGCTTGAAGTTGAGGCCCTCGATGCACATGAACGCGGGCGTTATCTCACCGCCGTCTTTAATAATACGCGTTATTGGGCTACGGGAAAGGTTCTCAATCCTGAATCTTATCCGGATGACGGAATGTTGGATTGCTGTCTTATCAAGGAATGCTCACTGGCCCGTTTGGCGCGTTTATACGGATTAGCGGGTCAGGGAAGGCTCGAAGATGCTGAAGAAATCACTTTTCTGCAGTCAAAATCATTCACGGTTTCCGGTACTCGGGCTTTCACATTACAGGCCGACGGAGAAATTCTTGGAGGATTTTCCCGGCCATCCCCTTTTCATCGGCTGGAATTCAAGATCATCCCCCTGGCACTTAATATCATCAGATGAGTTCTATCCTTCAATCCTTTTGAAAAGAAGATTGCCGCATTCGATTTATCGGACGCCGAGTAGACTCAAGCGGCGACCGGCGTCCTCCCGCTCCGCATACGTATGATCCGCCTCCCGCCATATATCGGAAACCTTTGTATAGTGTTCAATCGCTTTGCCTTCCCAGCCTTTTTTCTCGTATATCCTTCCCATTTTATGGTGAGCCTGGACATAGATGTCGCCGTAATTAATCCGACCCACGGTAAGTTTCAATATTTCTTCAAACAGCACTTTCGCTTCATTGGTATTGCCGGCCCGATAGGCTGCGGAAGCCGCGCCGTCCAAAAACAGGGCCTGATCGTTGGCTAAGATATAGGGATGACGGGTAAACTGTTGAGGCACCATGGACATGGCTTTGGAAAAATAAGCCGCGGCTCCTTTGTGGTTTTCCATTTCCATTTGGATCATGCCTAATAGGTAGAGATAATATCTCAGCTCTTTGGAATTCATCCCATTTTTCATCACCGATCTCATCACCGCGGTGCATTCTTCCGCCTTTTTGACCTCTCCCTTTTTCAAATAAGCCATTCCCTTCAAGAAAAGGCATCGGCGCTGGAGATCGCCTCTCTGCCCCTTGACTTCAATCCGGGCGGCATCCTCACAGATTCTTATCGCCTCCTCGGGATTTCCGGTCTTCAGATGCATATAAGCTTTCCGGTTGTGAAGCCACAGCGTCCAGTCTTCCAGTTTAAGCTCCACGGCTTCCCGCAGACCGAGTTCAAGCTGTTCCAATGCACTTTGAAGCTGCCCCTGAGCGAAGTAGAGCGAAGCCAGCCGGCTGCGCCCGCACAGGCGGGCCACCGGATCCTCCAGGGCTAAAAGATGGCTGTATTCCAACTCCGCTCGGATAAAATCGCCGCCCGCATGATAGATATCTCCCCTCATCCAATAGACATGATAGTGAGAGTCATCGAGCCTCTGCGCATCATCCGTTTCCATCAATGCCAGGTCATATCGCTGCTGGCAAAAATAATTGACGGCCAAGCTCCCGTGTACCCATGCCACATCACGAAAATTATTCAGATACGATTCCAACAGCCTCATGGCCCGGATATAATCCCCCTTGGCAGCCAAGGTTTCCGCCATGTTCACGTAATAGAAAAAATTGTCATATCGGGACTGAATACAGACATTGAAGTGCTCTACCGCCTCATCCCAATCTTCCAGATTCTTTAACAGCAATCCGATAAGATTATTCCCCTCCTGATCTTCGGGGTAAAGGCTCAGCAGTTTTCGAAATGCTTTCAAGGCCTCATCGTAAGAACTCTCCGCCGTTCTAAAATATTGCGCGCGGATCAGATAGTAATCCCTTTCGGACAGCCTGTCTTTCATTCCCAAAGCCTTTAACAGCGATTCCTTTTCGTCAGCGGTGTGTCCCATATTACCGTAAGACTGCGACATCCAGTAATAACAGATGGCAAACATATTATCGATTTCCAGGGCTTTTTGGTACATATCTATCGCTTGGGAATATTCGGCATTGCTGTGGTGTCTGCGCCCCAACGTGAAATATCTCATGGCCTCCGGCGAATTCGTGGCGATATCGGCGATTTCCAAATCGATATCATCGGCGATAGCACTGGAAGACAGGTTGAAATGGTCTTTGATCTTCATGGTGAGCTCATCCACCATGGAAAAGAAGTTTTCCTCTCCTTTGGCTTCCGTCCTTTCAGAGGCCATGGCTTCTCCCGTGGAAGCATCCTGCAGCATGATGTTGACGCGGAATACATCTCCCGCCTTGGCGAACCCCCCCACCAAAACGTATTCAACTCCTGTATGAGAAACCACCTGATTAAGAACATCGGAGGAATAGGCATCTGCATCCAGCTGACCGATCTGTTCGAGGATATTGTACAAGCGAGCGGCGCTGATGACCCGGATGTGCTGAGATTGGGAAATATCCGCGATCAGCAGCTCGGCCAGAGCTTTCCTCCAGTGATCATAGCTCTCATCTCCGGTATTGTTTTCAAAATACATCACAGCCAGCGAAGGTTTCGCCGCCGCATAAACCACCTGCCCCTTCCCCGTGAAAAATCTCCCCAGGAAAACCGCCGCCGCCACCAGCACCAGCAGCAAAACGGCAACCAGAACTTTATGTCCACGCAAACCTCGAATAATTATTGTGCGAGTCGCTTCTCTGCGTTCCCTGACCGGTTTCAAGCCCGTGGTTTCAACTTTTTTTTCGAGTCGATCCAAATCCTCATAGAGTTCATCCGCACTTCGGTATCTCCTCCGCTTGTCCTTTTCAAGACACTTCAGGATAACCCGATTCATCTCTTCGGGAAGAAGCGGGTTGAGTTTCTTCGGCTCCGGAGGATACTCCTTCTTATGCTTGACCGCAATGCTGACGGGCGTGTTCCCATGAAACGGGATCGTCCCCGTCACCAGTTCGAACAGGATCACCCCCAGGGAATAAAGATCCGTCTGCCGGTCGATGTTTTTTGATTCCACCTGTTCGGGTGACATATATGCCGGAGTTCCCAGCACCAGATTCGATCCGGCCGTACCCTCCGCTTTAAGCGATCGGGCGATCCCGAAATCCATGATGCGGGCGTTCCCTTCGATATCGATCATAATATTGCTGGGCTTCAAGTCCCGGTGGATGATATCCCGGCGGTGAGCCTCCGACAAGCCGTTGCAGATCTGCTTCGACAACGAAAGGACCTTTTTGAGCGGCGGAAGCCCGATTTTTCGAATCAAGCTTTTCAAATCTTCTCCGGCGACATACTCCATCGTGATGTAATATGTTCCTTCTGCCTCTCCCAGGTCGTACATGCGGCAGATGCTGCGGTGGGAGATGCTGCGCGCCAGGCGCAGTTCACGACTGAAACGGCGGAGGTTGAGCGAATCGGCGGCGATTTCCGGCTTTATGAGTTTAAGAGCGACCTTCTCCCTGACCTTGGTATCCAAAACCTTGTAAACTCTCCCCATGCCGCCGCGGCCTAATTCTTCGATCACCTGAAAGCGGCCTGCAAAAAGCATCCCGCTAAGCAGTTCTTCCTGAGGGAGGGCGATGGTTTCCGTTTCCGTGCGCGATCCTTCCGGTCTCTCCATAGGGACTCCGCATTCCGAGCAGAAATGCGAGCCGTCCGGATTATCGCTTCGGCAGCGGGGACATTTGGTGGTCATGAAATATTCTCTCGGGGTTCAGTCCGTAATGATGCTTATTTTCTCTTTGCTTGCCAGTTTGGTTTTTTTTAGCATATGAGATTAATATTGTCAATGAATCCCGGCGACTTCAATGAGCCTTTTTCTCAGAAAAAGGCCAGGCTTTCACTTCAATTATTTATACGTGTCTCCGGATGGAGAGTTCATCATCCCCTTAACATAGAACATGTCCGACTCACTGCCCTTCCATTCCGATCGAAAAGGGAAATCCACGAACCAGCCTTTGTCTATTCGTGGGAAAGAAATATGGACAGAATAACAGGTGTATGGTATATATCAAGCCGGCATAACAAACAATGTTCGGCGGCAGGATGAGAAAAGAAAAAAAGCCACTATTTCCGGCTCCAATCAACGAATTCTACCAACGCCATATTTTCATATTCAATATTATATTTCTGTTGTTTTTCATCTACCTGTTCCTTTGCAGCCTGGAATTGATGGGGACATCTCTCAAGTTGTTCGGAAAAGGAATGGCGGAGACGCTTATCCGAACGACGACAAATCCGCTGGTTGGAATCTTCATCGGTATCCTATCGACTTCGATCATCCAGTCGTCATCCTCCACCACGTCCATCGTCGTGGGATTGGTTGCCGGCGGCGCCCTCAACGTAGCCAATGCCATCCCGATCGTCATGGGTGCCAATATCGGGACATCCGTCACCAATACCATGGTTTCCCTCACTCAGATCAACCGGAGGATCGAATATCGAAGAGCGGTTTCCACGGCCTTCGTGCATGATTTTTTCAACGTCCTCTCCGTCATCGTCCTTTTCCCTCTGCAGTATTACACCAATTTTTTGGGACGTGCCGCCACTTATCTGGGAGAACGGTTCCAGAATATCGGCGGGCTCGAATTCCTCAGCCCCGTAAAAGCTTTGACCCAACCGCCTGTCCAGATACTCAGACATCTGATCGGAGATCATCCTTGGATCCTGTTGGCTTTCTCCTTGGTATTTCTGCTGCTGGCTTTGACCCGGATGGTCAAATCCCTCAAGGTTCTGGTTGTAAAAAAGGCCGAAGCATGGTTCGATCGCTATCTTTTCAAAACAGCATTACGGGCTTTCATCGTGGGACTGCTTTTAACGGCGATGGTGCAAAGCAGCTCGATCACCACGTCACTTGCCGTTCCCATGGCGGCCGGCGGATTGCTGACCATCTATCAAATTTTTCCCTACACTTTGGGAGCCAATATCGGCACCACCGTGACCGCGATCCTGGCCGCTCTGGTCACCGGAAATTTAGCGGCCATCATCGTCGCTTTCTCGCATCTGCTGTTCAACCTTTCAGGGATTATCATCTGGTGGCCGTTCAAATTCGTACCGATTGGGATCGCGGAAAAATTTTCCCGGATTTCGACGAAATACAGATTCGTTCCTTTAGTATATATCATTATCGTTTTTTTCCTGATTCCTTTGTTTTTCATCACTTTTTTAAGATAGGGGGTTTTGATGTTTAAAAAATGGCTGGCTATATTCAGAAAAGACACGCTGATGGACCGAGCCTACCACCGCTCATTCGAAATGCTGGACCTGACCCATGACATGTTTTTAACAGCCAAGGAATCACTCCGACACCGCGAAGACAATGAACTCGACCTTGATATCAAAACCCAGGATCAGGAAGTCAACCGCTATGAGCAGCAGGTCCGGCGTCACGTATTTAATCACCTCGTGGTTTCGGGCCCGGAAGTTTTGCCTTCGGGTTTAGGGCTTGTCAGCATCATCATCGATATCGAACGGATAGGAGACTACACCAAAAACATGGTGGAGTTGGCCGTCGTTCATCCGGGGAAACTGCACGGAGGAAAATACGAGGAGGAATTGTGCCGTTTCGAAGATGCTCTGGAGAAGGAATTCACTCAAACCCGAAAATGCTTTATGGATGGAGATGCGACCTTGGCCCTCGAACTTCTCGACCGATACAGCTGGATCAACGAAGCATGTGATGAAATGCTATATGGACTGGTTAGAGAGGACGATAAAAACATCCGGCCGGGCGACGCGGTCACGCTGGCTTTCTATTCCCGCTGCCTCAAGCGGGTCAACTCCCACCTGCGCAACATCATAACCAGCGTAGTCAATCCATTCGATCAGATCGGCTTCAATCCGAAAGATAAAGACACCGACATATAGCCCGATTCCCTGAAAAGCATGCCTCCCGTATAAAAAGCGTTCTCATCTCTTCGCTGTCTTTAACGAGCGAAAGCGTTTCCTACCGATTCCGCCACCTTGTATCAGCTCCCCGGGAAGCGTTTCCGGCGATATGATCCGCCATCATCCGGGCAAGCTCGGCATAGGTCATGGGCTGCCAACCGTGCCCTTTCATGGGGCGGCCGTGGATCACTTCTCCCCCGTAATAGGGATCCGTGGTGTTTTCCAAGAATTCTTCGAGAAGATATACGGCGTAAGGAAGATAGAAGCTGTCCATCTCCGGATTATAAACCCTGATCTTTCCCACCAAAAAAGTCCCTATGCGATCCCAGTTTTTCTCGAGGTAATGCCTGAGATCATACCCGTTATCCCTCATATAATGCGCCACCTCTCGATCGATCACTCCGGTTTCAAGGTCCCACAGGCGCCGGGGATAACCATCTTCTCCCACTGGGCCGTAAACAGCGTTCCAGATATCGATCTGAGCTCCTGATCTTCCCCGGCTTCCGGAAGCGGCTTCCATCCGGCTGATCTGCCGGACGCTGGCAACGGGCTGCCCATCCGGAGTTCGCTGGAACATTCGTTCCGGAGCGCCGGGAGGAGAATCCGGGACGATGAAGGCGTTTTCATCTTCATAGATATTGATGAGCAGGTTTCTTCTGAAGTCAACGGGATCGGGATAAAAAGTCCAGGTGCCCCCGAAAAATTCTGGGTGGTAAACCTGCAGAGCCAGAGATTCCCAGCCTCCCGTGGAACCACCGGTCAGCACGCGGGCATAGGGTTCCGAAATCATGCGGAAATTCTCTTCCAGATACGGAATGAGTTCGCCCAGGATCGCATCCCCGTAAGGCCCATTATTGGTGGAATTCACCGCATAGGAGTCATCGAAATAAGGAGTGGGATGCTGGAAAGTGACGGCGATCATCCGTGGGAAATCATCCGAAATCCATGATCGGTAAAACTCATATCCGGATTCGCGACGACCACCGGCCCGACGCCGCATGTCCTGAAACAGATCTTTTTGTTCGGGATCGGGAGCCTCGACGTCAAATCCCCACGGCGCATCCAGGCTGAAATGATTCTGGATGTAAATGACCGGATAGAGCATATCGGGATTCTCATCATATCCCCGGGGGAGAAGAACCGTAGCTCCGAAATAGATGGGATGTCCCCAGAACTCTGAAAGCATTTTACTCTGAATCTTGATCCGCTTGACCCACTTCGTATCTTCCGGAACTTCGACGGGGGGTATCACCTCGGTGAATTCGAGGTGCACGGTTTGATTCCGCATCGGATCGATATGAACTTTCATGGGTTCGCTGATGAGATTCCCGGGTGAGAACGCCCAACGCTGTCCCTCCCACTGATCCATGTGCGCCCATATGACATGCCCGTCGGAGCGGTGGAATTCTGTGTACACATTGAAGACGGCTTGAATGAAATAATCCCCTTCCGAAAGATCGCATAGGCTCTCGAGAGGATAGCCCACCGCCGTCGATGCATCGAGTACGGCCGTTCCACCGGGATTGAGCTGATCGATGTCCATCGCAAAAAAGGGTACCCGTCCGTCTCGACGTCGCGAAGAATTGTAAGAGGCAATCCGCGGTTCTTGATCACCGTCCGGACTGAAGGCAAGGAATATCCTTCCCGTAATGGGATTTTCACTAACCGTTTCGGCGAAAGAGAATGTGAAGCGAACCCCGGACCTGCGGCCGGAGCCGCAGGCGTTGAAAAAGAGGACGGCGGCAAAAGCCGCTGTCATAAATATTAATAAGTGCTGGGGTGTTTTTTTCATGAAGATCCCTCCCTGGAAAAACCGCCGCTACGAATGGGTGCATCCAAGCGGCCTGAAATATCATTCATTGTATATCATATATCATTCCATAAAACATTTTGGCAAGACCTTTCGTCCACAATTGAGGGTTCCATTTTTTAAATAAATTTATAGAGACTCGATAGAGGTCTTGTTATTCTCGTCTTTGAACAGCCAACCTAAGCGCGATTTCAGTCGTCTAAATAATATTGGAAAGATCTGAAACACCAAATTATGAGGAGGATTTATGCTGAGAAACTATTTTCTTGTCGCTTTTCGCGGCATCATAAAAAATAAAGGATATTCCTTTCTCAATATCCTGGGACTGTCCGTAGGAATGACGGCCTTTATACTGATATTTTTGTATGTGCGTTTTGAATTGAGCTACGACCGCTGGCATGAAAACGCCGACCGCATCTATCGGATCGCCCAGCAGCAGGATGGCAACATGTATCTGGGAATGGATTCCTTTGCGGTAACACCCGCTCCCCTGTCACAAGCCCTGACGAGGGATTTTCCAGAGGTGGAATCAGCGGTGATGATAGACAGGATGGGAAGCGCACTGATTTCTTTTGAGGATAAAAATTTCATGGAAGACAATGTCTTCTTCGCGGAACCGGAGATTTTCGATGTGTTTTCCATCCGTCTCATCAAAGGAAACGCGGGGAAGGCACTCGATAATCCCCATTCGATTCTGTTTTCCGAATCAACCGCCCGAAAATATTTCGGCGACGACGATCCCATGGGAAAAACCATCTCCTTTATGGAAAAACATGACATGAAGGTGACGGGGATTTTCAAGGATATGCCGAAAAATTCCCATTTCGTGATGGACATGCTCGCCCCCTTTAAATCACTGTCCGTGCTCCTGGGCAATGATCTGGAAGACTGGAGCTTCAGCTCTTATTATTCTTATTGCCTGCTGCGAAAAGGCACCGATCCTGATTTTCTCGAAAGCAAACTGCCCGCTTTCCTGGAAAAGTACCGAGGGGCCGGAGAGAAGAGGCTCAGGGAAAAACCCGCCCGTCTCTTTCTCGAGCCACTGACAAGGATCCATCTTTTTTCCCACATCAATTTCGATATCGGCATTAACAACAGCATCACCACAATTTTTTTGTTCGGCACCATCGCCTTCCTGATCCTGATCATCGCCTGCATCAATTACATGAACCTGGCCACCGCCCGTTCCGCCAAGCGGACCAAGGAGGTCGGGATGCGCAAGGTGGTGGGAGCCAGGAGAAGTCAGCTTATTCTGCAGTTTTTAGGAGAGTCCACTCTACTCACCCTGATATCCATGGGCTTTACGGCGGGATTTAGCGCCTTGACCCTTCCGGCCTTTAACAACTATGTCGAACGGGAGATCGTCTTCAATCCGACAAAAAATCCCTGGCTTATATTGGGCTCCCTGGGAGTGTTCCTTTTGGTCGGCATGACCGCGGGAAGCTATCCCGCCGCCTACATCTCAGGCATACGCCCCATCGCCGCTTTAAAAAAATTGAGAGCCGGAAAACAAGGGGGATCATTGTTCCGAAACCTGCTGGTCGTCTTCCAGTTCTCCGTCTCCATCCTTCTTATCCTCAGCACCGTTGTCGTACACCGCCAGCTCCACTTCATCCGGAACATGGATGTAGGGTTCAATCGTGAACATATTATTACCCTTCAACTCCGCGACCAGAAAATAATAGAAAAATCACAGGCTTTTAAGAATGATCTAGCCAAAATTCCCGACGTTCTGTACGTCTCTTCGTCTAACAGTCTTCCCAACCGCATCTCATCCAAAAGAAACGCCAAATGGCCCGGAAAATCCGAAAACGTAAAGATTCCCATCTATTCCCTAAATACCGATTATGACTTCCTGGATGTTTTTGATCTCGAACTGGCCGCGGGGCGGAATTTTTCCCGGGATTTCCCCACCGATGCGCAAAGCGCTTTCCTGATCAATGAGGCCGCCCGGAAAGCCCTCGGGTGGGAAAATCCCATCGGCCGAGCGTATGGCAGTCCGGAATCCCCAGGGCGCATCGTGGGCATCGTCAAGGATTTTCATATGCACTCCGTTCACCAGGCCATCGAACCGCTTCAAATTCAGCTGAACCCTGAGCGATGCAGGCGGGTATCGATCAGAATCAGCGGAACGAATATCCCCCGAACCCTTGCCTCTATTGAAAATACCTGGCACCGCTTTTCCCCGAGATATCCTTTCGAATACGCTTTTTTCGACGATGTCTTCGACCGTGCTTATAAAGAAGAACAGAAACTGGGACAGATGTTCAGCACATTCGGTCTGTTGGCGGTTTTTATCGCCTGCCTGAGGTTATTCGGGCTATCCGCCTATACGGCAGAAACCCGAACCAGAGAAATCGGGATTCGCAAGGTTCTGGGAGCCTCAGAACCCAATATCGTTATTTTACTTTCCATGGAATATGTCAAAAGGGTGCTGCTTTCCGCATTGATATCCTGGCCGCTGGGATATTTCGCCATGAAGACCTGGCTCCGAAATTTTGTCTACCGGGTCGATCTGGGGATGGAGCCTTTTTTCCTATCCGGCCTGGCGGCTCTTGCCGTCGCCCTGCTGACGGTCAGCTATCAGACGCTGCGCGCCGCTTCCGTCGATCCCGTTATCAGCTTGAGGTATGAATAATTAGGGAGTTTGTTTTCACGCCCTTTTCAAATTGAAGGAGATCGTAAGATTCATTGATTTTCAACCTCCTCCAAGCTGAATATCTTTCGAATTCAAAATCGTTTGCCATATCACTGAAATAAGTTATAGAGTTGTCGTATAGCTTCCGTTCGAATCATCGGTGGAATGAACAGAACGGAGAGCGCAACCGACTTAAAATGAAGGGTGAATCGAAATCGGATGCCGATCCCGGGGGGAAGGTGCACAATCCAAAATAAAACGAGGAGGTATTAAATGAAGAAGCAATATTTTTCCCTAGCGGTGCTTTTCGCCATCCTATTACTCGCTGCACTTTCCGGCTGCAAGACGCAGGACTCCCGGATCCATGAGGAGATCACAGCCAGGCAAAACGAGATGCCGCAGCTGCTTTCCTGGTCGGAACGGATCGCCGTTCGCGAGGGTTGGCTTGAAAAACGCCACGGCCTCATCCTGGATATGATGCGGCGGCATGAGATAGACATGTGGATTATCATCAACGAAGAATTCCACGATGATCCGCTCACGCATCTCGTAGCCCCGCCCCTTCCCTACTGTGGAGGCAGAGACATTTTCATCTTCATTGATGCGGGTGAAGAAGGGCTGAAAAAATTCGCGGTTCAAGGTTTCTGGGAGGAGCATGTACGACGGTTCTTCGAGACCGGCTGGCCGGATGATCCTCTTCCCGCGACCAAGATGCTGCCCAAGCTGGTCGCGGAATACCAGCCCCGGACCATCGGCTTGGGAATGGGGGGGCGGCGCGGAGTGCAGCGGAGCTTGTCCCATGACACCTATCTCTGGCTCCGCGAGGCGGTGGGGCCGGAAACATCCAAAAGTTTTGTGAGCGCGGCCGATCTTATCGAGGAATATCTTGACACCCGCATTCCCGAAGAGCTGGAGCACTACAGGACGCTTGTCCATCTTACCGACGTGCTGACGCGCAGAGCGCTGTCGAATGAAGTGATCACTCCCGGTGAAACCACGGTGGGAGAGCTCAGACGCTGGATGTACGATCAGGTCATGGCGAACGGGTGCTCCCTGTGGTTCGAGCCGGATATCCGTCTCTATGAAAAAGGCGTCGATCCCACCCTTTCCCACGGTTTTCCCGCAGTCGCCGAGGAAAGCGAGGTGATTCAGAGGGGCCACATGATACACGTCGATTACGGACTCATCTACATGGGCTTCCACAGCGATTGGCAGAAGAACGCCTATGTGCTGCTTCCTGAAGAAGAGGATGTATCTGAAGGATTGAAACGGGCCATGGCGAACACCAATCTGCTTCAGGATAGCCTCATTCGAACCTCCCGCCCCGGACTTACGGCGGGTGAAGTCACGCAGAGGATCATGGACGAGATGCAGGATAAAGGCATCACAGCCTATATCTATTCCCACCCCATAGGGAACCAGGGGCACGGATTGGGAACCGGTCTCGGCTACGGATTCCGTCCCGGCTCCACGGGGGATCCCTCCCGCATGCCCAAGAAACTCCGCAACGGCTCCTATATCTCCGTGGAGCTCAACACGGTGAATACGATACCCGAGTGGAATGATCAAAAAGTCATCCTGGCCATGGAAGATGACGCTTATCTGACGGAAGAGGGGTATAAATTCTTTCGCCCGCGTCAGGAAAAGTTCTATCTTATTTACTGAAACACTGGAGGCAAGGAGGGACGGCTTGAGCGAAAACAACCAGCAAAAAAAGAACTTCATGAATTTCCCGGATGACATTCAAAACTTACCCCGTCGGCGGTTTATGAAAGCCCTTTTCGGGGGGACGGCAGCCGCTTACATCCTCCCCTCCCTGGCTTTCAACTCACATAAAGTTTCTTATGACTCTTTAAGACAAGCAAAGCGCAGTCTTTCACCAATCGATCAAACGGGAGAAGATTTCTGGAGGATCGTCAAAGATAATTTTCCGATCAGGAAGGATTTGATCATGCTCAACGCCGCCAATCTCTGTCCTTCTCCCTATCCTGTTCAACGGAAGGTGTTCGAGCTCACACGCGACATCGACAACGATCCTTCATCCCAGAACCGGAAAAAATTCGTCGGTTTGCGCGAAACAGCACGCAAAGACCTTGCCGGATATCTGGGAGCGAAACCGGATGAAATCGCCATTGTCAGGAATACGAGCGAAGGCAACAATATGGTCATAAACGGTTTGACCTTCGAACCGGGCGATGAAGTGGTCATCTGGGATGAGAATCATCCGACGGCGAACATCGCCTGGGACATAAGGGCTGAGAGATACGGCTTCAAAGTCATTAAGGTAAAAACGCCCGAAATATTCGGCACCGACGAGGAACTCATGCAGCCGTTTATCCATGCTTTCTCGCGACGGACGAAACTGCTGTGTTTCTCGCATGTTTCAAACCTATCGGGCACGGCTCTTCCGGCCAGAAAAATATGTGCCGCGGCTCGTAAACACGGCATTTTTTCCCATGTCGACGGCGCACAAACATTCGGATCACAGGTCGTGGATCTCCATGAAATCGGATGTGATTTTTATACGGGAAGCTCCCACAAGTGGTTCTTGGGACCAAAGGAAGTCGGAGTGCTTTATGTGCGGAAAGAACGGATTTCAGATCTATGGCCCACAATCGTCGGAGTCGGGTATCCGGGAACTCGAAACAAAGGAGTACTGAAGTTCGAAACCCTCGGCCAGAGAGACGATGCAAGGATCGCCGCCATGGGCAAAACCGTTGAATTTCATAAGACGATCGGGGTGGAGCGCATCGAAGCCAGAATTCGCTTCCTGGCCTCTGCATTAAAAATGAAGCTCGCAAAGAACATCCCGGGCCTGAAATTTCGTACGCCTCTCGCCGGGGAACTCAGCGGAGGAGTCGTTGTTTTCAATGCGGCGGGCTTGGATCTGGATAAAGCCTTGGATCTCCTTTATCATGAACACAACATAGGCTGCGCCGTGTTTCCCGGAGACACGGGAGGGATTAGACTCTGCCCGCATATCTACAATACGTTGGAGGAACTCGACAGGGCCGCCCATGCCGTCGCCCGGATTCTGGATAAAACCTGAATGGCTCTTTAGAATCGGATTGGAGGTCAAACCTTATGACGCTGATGCCGTCGGTTGCTTCTTGTTTGGCGAGTTCTTTTTTCAATGGGATCGTTATTTCTTATTTATCCATATTTTTTAGTCTATCCAAATCTTCGTTCCGGCCGACGACAACGAGCACATCACTCGCTTTTATAACGTGATTTGCCCTCGGAATGAGCTTTATCCTGTCCGGAACGGTCTCTTCGACGCTGACGACTTGGATGTCATACTTGTTTTTAAGGTTCAGCTCTCCGATACTCTTGCCCACAAATCCCTCGGAAGGAACCCAGTCCACGATGCTGTAACCTTCGGTTAAGGGGATATAATCAATGATATTGGGATTATCGATCCGCTGTGCAAGCCGAAAAGCGCTTTCCCGCTCCGGAAAAATCGACTTCCCCACCTCTAAAAGACCAACGACCTCAGCATGCTCCTCCGAAAACACTTTAACATAGATGTTCTTAACGCCCAGCTTTTTCAGGTAGTAAACGATCAACATGCTGTCGTCCACCTTTTCCCCAAGGCTGACAATGACCCCATCGGCTTTGTTGACTCCCAACTTTTCCAAGGTTTGGGAATCCTTAATATTGCCAACAAGCCCTTTCGCAATATACGGTTTGGCTTCCTGCACGCGACTCTCGTCGGAATCGATGGCAATCACATAAAAATTCCTGTCCGAAAGGAACTGAGCAAGATATCTGCCGAAAGAGCTCAAACCGATTATGACATAGGATTTCATGGCTGTTTATCCTCCGCTTTTTCGTATTCTAACCGACAAGCACATCATCCTCCATATACCGAAATCTCACAGGAGTCGTTTTTACCTTCATGGCGATGGCTAGGGTGAGAGGCCCCAGCCTGCCCATAAACATGAGTATTATGATGAATATTTTGCCCGGCACTCTCAAATCACCCGTGATCCCCGTACTCAATCCTACGGTTCCGTATGCGGAGACCGCCTCGAACAGGTACTCCATAAACTTTCCTCTCGTCTGTCCATGGGCTTCCCGGGGAACTTCGAAAACTAGAAGCAGAAAAGTGAAAAGAATCACAAAAAACAGCGAAAAGAATACGATCGTTGTGACTTTTGAGACCGTCGCCCTGGGAATCCGGCGTTGAAAAAGGTTCACATCCTCACGCATCCGGAATCGCGCGAAAAGAGAGGCCGCCATAACCATAAAAGTGGTGGTTTTGATCCCGCCGCCGCAGCTGCCGGGAGATGATCCGATGAACATCAGTATTATCAAGCTGAAAAGCGTAGCGCCGGTTAAAGCGGATACATCGACCGTGTTAAAGCCGGCAGTCCTTGCCGTAACCGACTGAAAGAATGAAACCAACATTCGGTTTTCCAACGGAAGACCTGAGAGGGAGTTGGAATATTCAAGGAGATAAAAAACCAACGCACCGCAGGCTGTGAGCAGGATCGTACTGAAAAGGACCAAACGAGTATGGAAGCTGAGGTTTCTGAAATACCCGCGAAAATCATGGGTGCGGTTTTTCTTAAGATCAAAAACAGCGATAAATCCGATTCCGCCGAGCATGATCAATGCGCACAGAATCAGGTTAACGGCAAGGTTTCCCTGATAGTCAACAAATGAGTTGGAGAAAAATGAAAAACCCGCATTACAAAAAGCGGACACGGCATGGAAAAGCCCCATTCCCATCGCAGCTGAAAGCGGAGCATCCTTGAGAAAACAGATTGTAAGCCCCAAGAAGCCCAGTGTTTCAACGATAAAGGTAAAGGCGACCACGGTAACCAGCAAACGACTGAGTTGGCGGATAGGATTCTGACTGAGCGTGTCAAAAAGGAGTTCTCTCTCGAAGATTTGAAGATGACCGCTTATCAGGTACAAAAAAAACGTTGAAACGGTCATAATCCCGAGCCCTCCGATTTGAATGAGCAGCAGGATGACGGTGCGCCCGAAAGGAGTGAAAGCGGAACCCGTATCGGCTACAACGAGTCCGGTGACGCAAGTGGCGGATGTTGAAGTAAAAAGCGCGTCCGTAAGAGAGAGAGAGCCTGAAGCAACCGTCGCCGCAGGGATCATCAAAAGGGCCGCCCCTATTGATATGACCAAAGCGAAGCTCGCGAGGACGATCCTGGACGGTGACATGAGCAGGAAACGCAAAAAGGATTTTTCACTCCTGTGCGATATATTTTGCACACCGCCCCTTCTATAAAACCTCATTAGGTTTCTGTAGGGGGTTTTTTATCCGGCGACTTAAAGGTCGCGATCTCGCGGTCCAAGAAGTAACTGACCACGGTACGGATGACGACGATGCTCGCAAGAACCGCCACATCCTGCAGCGTAGGATGCGTGACCGTGCGTATGATATCCGCGGCGATCAGAAACTCAAGGCCCAGCAGAAGGTATGAACCAAGTTGATGGCGCAGGCTTTCCCTTTCGTAGTAAATACTGTGTTTTTTTATACGCGACACTTCCAGAACGACGAGTCTGGTCAACATGAGAATGACTCCCCAGATGATGATAAGGATCGCCGCGATTCCAATTCCGAGTGAAATATTGTGAAGAACATTTATCAATGTCTTTTCCATTGCCCCATCCCCTTCCGGCTACAATCCTCTGGATTCAATCCATTTCAAGAGGACGAAAAGCACGACGCAGAGAGGAATGATCACCAGCCATTCGTTTACCTTGAGAAGCCGAGGGAGGGTGATATCACCGAAGTCTCCTTTGGAAAGGATGGAACGCTGCAGCTTGGGAAAGAGGGCGGCAAACAATCCGGCTCCGATGAGCATGCCCACAATGCCGAAGACGGCATCCAGATAGCCGTTTCCCAAGGCCCCCGCGACAGTGCCCGGGCAATATCCCAGGGTGGCAAAACCCACACCGAACAACAATCCTCCAAAAATCGACATTCCCGCCGATCCCGGCTTGGGATGCAGCTTAATCCATCCGAAAGCCTTCATTGCGTAGATCCCGATCATTCCGGTTATGACCGCAGAGATCATGACCTTTAGAACGGTAAAGTCCTCTAAGAGCAGTTGACCTACGATCACATCGTATTTGGTGACACCCCCTTTGTGTAAAAGAAAACCGAAGCAAAGTCCGGCAGAAAAGCCAAAAAACCGTTGTAACATGTTTTTCCCGTGCATTTTAGTCAGCATCGATTCTCTCCTACCCCCCGATAACATGATAAATCAGGAAAGCAGCCGCAATGCCGCCGATGAAAAAACATATCGCGGCCAACCAGCTCCCAACCGTAAGCTGCAGCGTCCCGCTGATGCCGTGCCCGCTCGTACATCCTCCCGCCCAACGGGATCCGAAACCAAGAAAGACGCCGCCCAACAGCGCCGCCAACAATCTAAGCCAGAGGGTTGCACCGAATGCCGCATCCCATGTCCCGGGGATCCACTGCCAATGAAAGTCGGCGGAAATAACGGCCGAAACAAATGCCCCGGGGATAATTCCAAGCACCAGCATCCATTCCCAATCCACAACCGGTTTGACCTGTTGGTAATAAGGTTTCAAATCCACTTTTTGTCCTCGGAATATTTTTTCGATCATACCGCTTGTCCGCACGAAAGCGGTAGAGCATCCGATGGGTTTATCGGACAAAAGGAAAGTCAGCCAACTCAATACGCCGATCCCGATACCGGCGGCATAAGGCGACCATCGCGCCTCCAACAACCATTCCATCGCTCTCCTCCTTATTTATTGAAATTCCAGCCCGATCTCATAAGGATATCATGCTCATAATACCGCGAAGCATGCGGGATCGCGCAAACACCGCACGTCTTCACATATCCGGCGGCGCTGTACCCCGTCATACCTCCAGCCGTATTGTACACATCGGAAAAACCGTTCTGCTTCAAAATACCGGCTCCCAAGCTGGAACGGTGCCCGGTACTGCATATAAGCACCGTAGGCATGTCGGGATCCAATTCTTTATATCGTGTCCTCAATTCAGGTGCCGGGATATTGACGGCCCCCTCTATATGGGAATCTTCGTATTCGAGGGGAGCACGGACGTCCACCAGATGGAGATTGGAACTGCCGTTGATCATGGAGTGAAGATCTTCCGCCGATACTAGTTTGACGTCTTCGGTTTTCAGTCCATGTGTCGCCCAAGAAAACAACCCTCCATCCAGGCAGCCGAGAATGCGGTCCATGCCCACACGGCGGGCCCAGGTATTGGCTTCAACCGCCTTTTCATAACTTTCCGTCACCAGAAAAATATCTTTGTCCGTGGGAAGGACCCAGCCGGCGAACGTAGGAAAATTTCCGCCCAGGTCGATGTTCCAAGAGCTTGGAAGATGCTGACTGCCGAATGCGTCATAACTCCTCACATCGACGACGATATTCTCCGGCTCTTTTATCCTTTTCATGAATTCGCTCGGGCCCAACTCAATGAGATCAGGTAGATCTTTGATCTGCACCGGTCCGCGGCGGTTGATATCGCTGCACCGGCTGAAATGATCGGGTGCCGGAGGCATATGCGTCGTGAGGGTTTTAATGAATTCCTGCTTGTCTTCAATCAGCAGCGCCGAATTGTACCTGCGCTCATAGCCGATAGTGCTTCGCCGCTTTGCACCCATTGCCCTTCCGCAAAGCGAACCGGCGCCGTGTGCGGGATAGACCTCGGTGTAATCCGGCAGCTTGAGCAGCTTTCCGTGCAGGCTGTCATACAGCTTACTTGCCAGATCAGTCGCTATATCCGGAAAAAGATCAGGTCGACCGACATCCCCCACAAAAACAGTATCGCCGCAAAATACGCCTACGGGATCCGATCCCCTTGACTTATCGACAACCACGTAAGCGATATGTTCGGGAGTATGTCCCGGTGTTTCCAGAATACTGAGTTCCATATCCTCAATTTCAATCGTATCGCCTTCGGAGAGCGGCACGTGTTCGAACTCACACCGCGCTGACTTTGGGGCGTAAATCTTAGCTCCGGTCATCTCCGCCAAATCCATATGCCCGGATACAAAATCCGCATGCAGATGGGTTTCCAGGATATGCGTGATATTGACGCCCAATTTTCGCGCCTCTTCGATGTAGATGCCCACATCCCGGCGGGGATCGATAACCGCACAGCTCTTCTTGCCGGCAAGGATGTATGAGCTGTGAGCAATTTTTTCGATGAAATATTGTTTGAGAAGCATAAAACCTCCTTTTGTTCAATATAAGAAATATATCATCGCAACAGCAATGATAAGGAAAAGCACCGTCATAATGCTTCCCGCTTTCAGGTAATCACGGTTGTGATATCCTCCCGGGGACATCAGCAGCGCGTTCACCTGGTGTGTGGGGAGCAAAAAGCTGTTGGCCGCACATACGGCGACCAAAAGCGCCAAAGATCTGGGATTGACGCCTGTCGAATTTCCGATAATGAGCACGAGCGGGACGAGGAGGACCGTAGCTGCAACATTGGACATGATAAGAGTAAAAATCGTTGTCAGCGCCGCAACTCCGATAAATATCCATAAGGGATGACTCCCCTGCATCAACTTCATCAGGCCGCCGGCAAGCCATGCGGCCGCTCCCGTGTTGTCCATCGCAATCCCAAGAGGGATCAATCCTGCCAGCAGGAAAACCGTCCTCCAACCCACCGCCTGATACGCCTCATCGATGGAGATCACCTTGAAGATAACCATAGCTATTGCGCCGGAAAGGAGGCTGAGCGAAAGAGGCATTCCTGCAATCACAAGCCCGATGGCTCCCAAAAAACACAAGATCGAGACCAACGGCTTTCGCGTCCTCACGTCGATGGAATCATCCGGAGTAATGCGGATAAATCTCACATGATCCCCGAGTTCGACAATCCGAGGCCAGGCCCCATAGACGATCAGAATGTCCCCCGGACGAAGCAGGATGTCTGAAAGGTCGCCCCGTTCTTCCGCTTCACCGGTTATCAGCATGACCGGCTCGACATTGAAATTCTTACGGAAAGCTATCTGGCGGATGGTTTTCCCGGATACCGGAGAACGAGGAGGGATGATCAGTTCGGCGAATCCCATCTGTCTGGCGGATCGAAGATCATTTAAAAAATCCGACGATCCAACCGGTTCCAATCCATAATCATTGACAAAATCATGAAACCGTTTCTTTTCACCCATTAGAGCCAGTTCCTGCCGACGGGCAAAGCGGGTGAATCGCCAAGGCGAATAAATAACCTCACTCTCTTCCTTAACGGCGAGAAGATTCAGACCGTAGCGGGCCCAGAGAGCGACTTCTTCCGAAGTTTTGCCGATAAGCCTGCTGTTTTCGGGGATGCGGCAACTGTAGATGGTCGATGGCAGCTGCCAGGTATCGATGAGGCGCTGCTGCGCGGATGGCTCCAATTGACCGCTTTTTCGAGAAGGCAGCACGTTTTTTCCGAAGATCAAAAAATACAACACCCCGCCTATAAGCAAAGCAAGGCCTATGGGAGTGACGCTGAATAGTTTATAGGGACTTTGCCCCCCCTGCTTGAGGAGATCATTAAGGATTATCAGCGGCCCCGATCCCACCAGGGTAATGGTCCCGCCCTGAATCGCCGAAAATCCCATGGGCAGGAGAAAACGAGAGGCGTTGACCTTCATCTTCCTGGAAATACGCATCACGGCAGGCAAAAAGAGAGCGGTAGCACCGATGTTCTGCATAAAACCGGAGATCAGGCCTACCGAAACCGATATGACGGCGGTCATCCTTTTCTCGCTGAAACCGGCCAGGCGAATGACGGGTACGGTTATCCGCTTCATCACTCCGGATCGGTCGATGCCGTAGCCGATAATCATGACGCCGATGATAGAGACCACGGCATTGCTTGCCAAACCGGAAAACGCTTGAGCCGGTGTGACCAGCTTTAACCAGCCCAGCAAAAGCAAGGTGATCAGGGCAACGATATCCACCCGCAGAATCTCGGTAATGAACAAAAATACAGTCAGGACCAGCACGACGAGGACGAGAATGATTTCTTTGGTCATATGATTGCTTGATGATTTTTATTAACAAAGAATAAGAGAGTCATGATCTCATCAATTCCCCATAGGGAATCGGCCTGTCTTCATTCCTAAATCCATAATTTCCCCATGAATCCGGCTTCATGCTCTTCCATTTTTCCTACAGTTCCCCATTTGAAAAGTAAAAGAAGAATACCACAGCAGAATTCACAAGGTCAATAATTGAAGTTTTCCAATCGCCGGGCATTAAAAAAAGGCCATTGTTTCGCCCAATATAATGTTCTTCCGGATCATAATCTTTTTATTCGATCCACCCGCGTTTAAAAAACAATATGCAGGGCGTTTCCGGCACGGGAGAAGAAGTGCTATTCCGTCTGTTCCTATTTCTTTTTGGGTATGGCTTGTCTCCTTCATGATTTTAAAAAGAGACAGCGAAACCGGACTCTCGGGATCATTTCCGTTTTTTCGCCCTGGGATTCTCGGCGGGCCACATTCCCTCGGTTATGTTTCTCTATGGTTTGAATTCGGTCGATGAAATTCCGCTCATTCTTTTAGCGGAGATCGTCCTTCTTAACGGAACGCATTGGCTCTCCGCCGCGCACTATTTCAGAAAATACGGCTTTCTCGCTTGCGTCGGAATACACTTTTTGACGGATGTGCTATGGCATGTTATATGAGCCCTGATTTAAAAATAACACAGCCATCCATTGCCGATCCGGCGCAAGGATAGAGAAGCACCTTCCTATACCGGGACGGTGAAAAATCTGATTTATTTAGGGGAGAATTCCTAAATAGAAAATTTCCCCGAGATAAAATACCGCAGGGAAGGCCGTGATTACTTGGGAATGATCACCCCGTCAATCACATGGATAACACCATTGGTGCATTTGATGTCGGTCTTCACAACCATGGCGTCATCGACCATGACCTTGCCCTCTTTTGCCGTGACCGTGATCTCTTTTCCGTTGACGGTCATGATGGTTTCCATTTTCACAACATCTTCAGCCATGAGTTTTTTTGCCGCCACATGATATGTCAGGATCGACTTGAGCTTCTCGATGTTGTTGAGGAGCGCTTCGATGGTTCCTTCGGGAAGCTTTCCGAAGGCCTCATCTGTAGGAGCGAAAACCGTAAACGGTCCCGGCCCGGAAAGAGTGTCGACCAATCCCGCGGCCTTAACGGCCTTGACCAGCGTGTTGAAAGATCCCGCGGCGACCGCTGTTTCAACAATGTTCTTCTCCTGGTCGATCGCATTCATTGAATCCGCAGCTCCCCAAACCAAAAAAACCGCTAGAAAAACCAACAAAATTCCCCTGCAATTTTTCTTAATCATTGATGAATCCCCTCCTTTAATAGAAAACCTATATATTTAATATACAGCTGTAGGTAAAATTGTCAAACCGGAAAACATCCTGAAGCGGCGGATAAGAACTGATTTTGTTTTTCGCCAACCGGAACTCCTCTTATATGAAGTTGGAGTTAAATCCGAATACTAATGAAAATTTTTTTCGATAATTTTCATTAGACGAAGCACAATCAACCGATTACAATATTCAACAAATATTGACCCGATTCGAAAGGAGTAAAGATATGAAGCGTGTGAGACTGATTCTCATCTGCTTGCTGATTGCCGTCACGGCCGGAATCGCGTCCGCTCATGAGGCGAAACAAGCGGTGACGGAAGACTCAGGAATTAATGTAGAGCTATTCCCCCCCGTAACCACGGATCATTCCATCACCATTGACGGGGAAAAAATCGACTACCAGGCAAAAGTCGGCTATTTCCAACAGCTTGATGATCGAGGAAAGCCGCAGGGCTATATCTTTTACACGGCTCACACTCAAAAAAGAAAAACGTCCGGGACAAGACCGTTGACTTTTTGTTTCAACGGCGGTCCGGGAAGCTCTTCCATTTATCTGCATATGCTTACCATCGGACCTAAACGAGTCGTGCTTGACGCACAGGGCAATACCCCGGGACCTCCGCCGACCATGGTTGACAATCAACAAAGTTGGCTGCGGTTCACCGATCTGGTATTTATCGATCCCATAGGCACCGGTTTCAGTTTTCCGCACCCCGGCGCCGATCCCGCAAATTTCTGGGGTGCTCACCCGGATGCCGCTTCCGTAGCGGATTTCATCCGCATGTACCTTACGGACGCCGGACGCTGGATGTCACCAATATTTATCGCGGGCGAGAGCTATGGGGGCGTGAGGGGTTCGCTGCTGGCGGAAGAACTTCAGCGAAATCGCCGGATCAAGCTCAATGTCAACGGCATAATATTTATATCCCCTGCGTTCGAATATGCGACCCGCAGAGGCTATCACAAGATCAATTCATTCCATCTGGCTCATTTTTTTCCCACTCATGCTGCGACGGCCCGCTACCACAAGCAGCTGGCGCCAGAGCTGCAGGAGATGCCATTCGATGAATTTTATGCGGAAGTTAAAGAATGGGCCACGACGGAATATCTGTTGGCTCTCAACAAAGGCGATACCCTACCGGATTCAGAAAAAGAAAAAATCGCCGCGAAGATGAGCTATTATTTCGGCCTCGACAAAGAATTCGTTCTGCAAGAAAACCTGAGAATCCCCGATGCCATGTTCCGCGAACAGATCCTCGCCAAAGAAGGGATCGAGGTCGACCGCCTCGACGCCCGCTGGGAAACAGGCGCCTACGAACTGACGACCTCGCTTTCACCGGCCTTGAATCACTATGTAAGAGAAGAACTCGGTTATAAAACGCCCAGACCTTATGTCGTCAGCGGTAATGTTCGGCCCTGGATCTATAATGACTCCCCCAGCGGATTTTCAGCGGTCCCGCATTTATCCAACGCGATGAAAAACAATCCGCATATGAAGGTACTGATCACCGCCGGATACTACGATTACGCCTGCCCCGTCGTCACCATTGAATTCGCGGTCAATCGACTGCTTCTCAAACCGGAAATCCGCCGCAACATCAAGATGGTTAACTTCCACACGGGTCATATGGTTTACACTCCCAGCAAGGAACTGGCGGAGTTCACCGGGGAAGTGAGACGCTTCGTGGAAGACGCGACGCGATAAAGGAATCATCCGTAAGATAGAGCCACAGCTTTTCAGTTTGGATTTACAGATCCGCCGTTTTCTTCAAGAATCGGTTCAACGCGGATTCTTTCCACGCCGTTGTTTTGATGTTCGGGTAAACTCCAGAGCTCCTCGAGGACAGGAAGCGATACACTTCCCGCACGACCAGCAGTCTGGTTTGAAAAATCCCTTTTTGTCCTCGTTCATGGCCTTCATGGCCTCGGTCGGGCACGCTTCCTCGCAAAGGCCGCAGTCCGTGCAGTCTTCCGGATTGACCTTTTGCACGGTGTAAAAGGCCCCCTTTTCAAAAAACCATGCCCAAAGCCCGAAGGGGCAGACGGTGTGGCAGAACGGCCTGAAAAAGAGAAGACTCGCCGTCAAAAAAACGGGGATCAAAAGAAGCGTAAACGGAGCCAGTTGGTACGGACTAAACACTTTGAACAGGTTGAAATGGTGGTAGAGGATGGAGCCCGGACCGCCTTGATTGATATTCAATATGCCGAAAAGCAGGAGAAAAAACACCGAGTAGAGTGTGATCCGAACCGCGATGGAAGCCGCGAATGAAAACTTGTGTTGCTTCTTGAATCTTTGGAAGACGGGGATGTTGTGGAGGCATTCCTGAAGGGCCCCCAGCGGACACCCCCAACTGCACAGCATCCGAGATCCGATCAGCGAAAGCAGCGTGACAATAACAACGCTGAAAGTGACCAGGATCAGGGGATTACCCGGAATTCCTTTGACGAGTTTATGGAACCTCACGATCACTTCCATGGGATTGGGTGATGCACCGAAGATAATCCCGAAGACGACGACCGTGAATATCAGCCATATGCGCCTGATTTTGTTTATATTTTTCCGGCGGAGCAGAAACACTCCGGCAGCGGCAATAGCCATGCTCCACAGGATGTAAGGGATAACGGCTTTAGCGGGGATTCCACCGGCTCTGGCCTCTTTTACGGCCTCACTTATTCTGGATTTCTCAATATCCTGTTTTCGAAAAGGTTTATGGATTATCTTGTATGTGGTGACGAAATCCCGTCGTTCTATAGGATCCAAAAGAGAGACCAATGACTCAAGCGGCACATCATTGCGTTCAGAGATGTGGCGGAGCGTCATGTTCTCCTTAATCGTGATGGGCTGCTGTTTTTGATAGGGAGGGTATTTGATCAGAGCAGCCAACATAAAAACCACGCCAACCAGAAATATGCTTGCAATAATGTATTTTCGCATTTTTTTAGTGAACCCTCCTCACATTATCATAAAGTATCTTTAAGCTTATTATCGCAGGCCTCGGTGATGAAGATTTTTACCGCTATCCTCCTTTTCCCTTGACGGAACTGGAGACAAGAACAGTGAATCTGATCGAAAGATATTCCGCCAAATGGCCTTCTTTCCGAATCAAGAAGTGCCTATCTATTTCAATTATTCCTTTGATTGAGGTCTTTTTTGATGTTTTTTAGCATTCCCGCTACTTTTCTAACGCACGAGGAAGATCTTCTAGAGTAGATCCCATCAATCTTAAACCAGCAGGAGACAGCTCATTCTGTGTATAATCGCTTGTTCGTTTAATATCGCGTAGACTACACCAAATTAAGCCATTTCCAGAAAGTAATGAAGGCTTAGTGAATAGCATATACATCGCCCTTCTCTCAGGGATAGCACCAATAATTCGGCCGGGTATTTTCGATTGCATTCGCAACGATACGTCTACTACCCAAGAGTTTTCAGATCCAATTCCAGTCAACTCAAGCAAGCCATTTTGCGCAATCGAACCGGACACAATAGCGTATAACTGATCCAAATAGACGTAACCCGTCACTTGATCCTGGTTTTGATTTAGTGTGAAGTCGCAAGGAAATACAAAACCACGTTGATATTCATTACAGAATCCAAGGATTGACTTCACCTGATCACTTGAGCTACATGAAGTGATAACATAGCTCCCTTCCCATTCGCCTTTATAATTGGGTAATCCCCGAATGGCCTTGAAGCCTTGCTTCCCCTTATAGGTTACAGATATTTTAACATATCCAGATCCCACGATTTCTACAAGCCCGGAGTTATTAACAGCAGCAACATTTGAATTACCTGAGCTCCATGTACCGGAAGCTCCAACCGTTATAGTGCTTCCGTCGGACATCTTAGCTGTCGCTGTAAATGTTTCTGTATCACCTATAAAAAGGCTGTCGGAACTTGATGTTACAGTAAGAGCTTGAACTGTTACCTGTTCTTTTGGTTCCGG
>Ga0180431_10001991_pt1 | contig 27731 bp, 21 predicted proteins | sample SS_ome_11_FD_132459 | JGI IMG/M metagenome (GOLD analysis project Ga0180431, IMG submission 132459) | Hypersaline lake sediment archaeal communities from the Salton Sea, California, USA - SS_1_MS_1 metaG | ecosystem: Environmental > Aquatic > Non-marine Saline and Alkaline > Hypersaline >... | reverse complement strand
ATCTCTGGGGAAATGAAAAGATAGTGCTCGATCGTACGGTCGACGTGCATATACGTCACCTTCGTGAAAAACTGGGCGAATGCGGCGGTATAATCAAAAACGTCAGGGGTATCGGATACAAGCTGGAAGCATGATAGGATCACTTTTCTTCAAGGCATTCGTCGGTTTTGTCGTCATAACGGGCATTCTCTCGCTCGCGCTCCTCATCATATCATCCACGGCCATAAAGAACCTCTACATCGACACGCTCATGCGTGAAACCGAGAATCTCGGCAACATGCTCCGGAGCGATATCGTGGCATACCTCGAAGAGGAAAAAAACCTCCAGCTCCTCGTCGAAAATATCAGCACCAACACGAACAAAAGAATCACGGTCATACGACCGGACGGCACGGTAAAGGCGGACTCCCATGCCGAACCCAAAAGATGGATTTGCACCGGGACCGGCCGAAGATCATCAAAGCGCACGGCGGCGAGATCGGCCGGTTCATCCGGCACAGTATCACGATGGGAGAGGAGATGCTCTACGTCGCCCTTCCCCTCTATGTAAGGAGGGGATATTATCGGTGTTCTGCGCATCAGCATGAAAAACGAGAACATCGAGCATAGAGTTCGGTCATTCCAGTCCAGGATCTCGATAGCGGCCTGTGTTTTCATAGGAATACTCATCGGAGGGGCGTTTTTCTTTTTCAGGCGGATCATGGATCCGATTCGGCAACTGAAGAGCGCCGCTGACCGCATCGCGAAGGGTGACCTGGGAGCCCGGGTTTTTTTAAAAAACGGTGATGAAATCAAGGCACTGGCGGACAGTTTCAATTACATGTCGGATGAAATCAACAGACATATAGCCGGCCTCACGAAACAGGGAGAAGAGCTGCGCTCCATCATCTCCTCAATGCAGTCGGGCCTGCTCGTACTCGACCGGAACGGCAAGATAGTACTCTGCAATGAAAGCATGGAAAAAACCGTACAGGCTTCCGACATCACGGGCCAGTTCTACTGGGCCGTGATCAAGGATACCGCGGTTTTCGAACTGATACAGAGAATCCAGATAACAAAAACGAGTGAAAGCACCGAGGTAAATCTCTACGGGAGGGCGTATCAGTGCAACGCGGCTTATGTCATGAAAAATAATGAAATCATCATTGTCTTTCATGATATAACGGGCATCCGGAACCTCGGGAAGATGAAGCGGGATTTCGTGAGCAATGTCTCCCATGAGCTGAGAACCCCGCTCACCGCCATCAAAGGGCGCGCGGAAACGCTCAAGGGAGTAAAGGGGATAATTTCGATTACCTGCAGATAATAAAGAGGCACACCGACAGGCTTATCAACATCGTCCAGGACCTCCTCGTGCTTTCGGAACTCGAGGAGATGGGGCTTGCCGGTGAAGACCTCGAACGCGTTGACGTCAACACCGTAATCCGCCAGATAAGCCAGGATATTCGAGCAGCGGGTCCGGGAAAAGGGCCTGTCACTCCTCCTCGAGCTCGAAAACATTCCCCTTATCCATGGAGACGGCTGGAAGCTCGAACAGGCGTTTATCAACCTCATTGACAATGCCATTAAGTATACGGAAGCAGGCACCATAACCATCCGCACCGGTCGGAAGGAGAGCGAAATATTCATCGACTTCCAGGATGCGGGCATTGGAATCCCGGGAACCCATTTGCCGAGGCTCTTCGAACGGTTCTATACGGTCGACAAGTCCCACTCACGGAAGATGGGCGGAACGGGCCTCGGCCTCTCAATCGTCAAGCACATCGTACTTCTGCACAGGGGAGCCATAGACGTCTCGAGTGTGCCGCAGGGAGGGACCACCTTCAGGATAACACTCCCGGACAACTGATAATTCCCGCACTGTATTAATAGACTCTTAACCGACCATCCACCCGTTCTCAACCCGGCGGTTTTATTTTTATCGAAATTCGGGTAATACGGAGGTGTCTAAGTCGCTAAAATCCGGAAGGGTGCGCTACACGAGTATAAACCTCGGGGTCTTCGTCAGAAAAAACAGGGAGCGGATTATCACATCTTTTCAACGGGTTCTATTCCTAGCAGCTTCAAACCGGTTTCCAGTATCTTCCTAACTCCGGAAACCAGAAGCGCTCTCGACAGGGAAAGCTCGGGATCATCGGTAATAACCCTGTGTGTATTGTAAAACCCGTTGAAGAGTGATGCAAGATCGAGCAGGTACCTGGCAATGACGGAGGGCTCGTATTCCCCGGCGGCCCGAAGCACCGTATCTTCAAAATTGTTCAGCACGAGAGAAACATCGAATACCTCTTCCGGAAATTCCATACCCTCCCCGCACTCCGCCGCTCCGTAGCGTTCTTCATACTTTTTCAGGAGACTGCATGCACGGGCGTACGTATACTGCACGTATACACCCGTTTCTCCGTTGAAGTTGAGGATTTCGTCCCAGTCAAAGGTAATGTCTCTGGTCCTGTAATTCTTCAGATCGTTGAATATGACCGATCCGACACCGACCGCCTCCGCAACCGACCGCTTGTTTTCAAGCTCCGGATTCTTCTCTTCGATGGTCCTGAGTGCGAGGTCGACGGCCCTGTCCAGAACATCCTCGAGGAAAACGATATTCCCCTTTCGCGTGCTCATGGCCTCCTCGCGGAAACGAATCTGGCCGAACGGGACATGCACGCAACTGGAGGCCCAGGGCTTGCCCATCCTTTCGAGAATGGAGACGAGCTGTTTGAAGTGTAAAATCTGCGGAGAACCGACTACATAGAGGGCCTTGCCGAATTGATACTCGCCGTAACGATAGAGAGCGGCGGCTATGTCTCGCGTCAGATAGAGGGTGGAACCGTCGTTTTTCCTGAGCAGCGCCGGCGTATCATCATCCCCGAAAGGTACAATGAGCGCCCCGTCGCTTATTTCCGTAATTCCCGATTCGACGACTTCTTCAACGGCCCCGTCGAGCTTGTCCTCGTAAAAGCTCTCTCCCGTGTAATGCTCGAACGTCACACCGAGACGCTCGTACACACGGGTGAACTCCTCGATACTCAGCCGTGTGAAGAGTCCCCACAGCTCCCGGGCCTCGGGATCGCCCTTTTCGAGCCTGCTGAACCAGTCGCGCCCCTCCTTCTCCAGTTCGGGGTCGCTTTCGGCCTCCCTGTGAAACCTGACATAGAGCTCGTAAAGATATTTGACGGGATTGGACGCCTCCAGCGCCCGGACGGACCCCCACCTCTTAAAGGCGCTTATGAGTTTTCCGAACTGCGTGCCCCAATCGCCGAGATGATTGATACCGACCGCATTATAACCGAGAAACCCGTATATTTTCTTCAGCGCGCTTCCGATTACGGTTGACCGTAAATGCCCGATACCGAAAGGTTTTGCGATATTGGGGGATGAATAGTCTATGAGCACCGTTTCCCCGGCGCCGTATCCTCGAACCGCATCGAAATCCGTTTCCAGGAGCCATCCCAGTATCCGTCCGGCGATGTGGCCGTGGTCTATGAATATATTCAGGTACGGTCCGACCGCTTCCGTGCGCGCGATGATTTCATCCTTTGAGGGAGATGCGATCCGCCTGGAAACCTCTATCGCGATTTCAGCCGGGTTCTTCTTCATCGTCTTTGCAAAGAAGAAACAGGGAACTGCGAAATCACCGAAGTCTGGATTGGGAGGAATCTCGATGAGAGGGAGGACCCGTTCTTTTTCCGTATTAAACGGTTCTGCAAGCCGGGATGCCAGTTGACCTTTTATATCGATGCTCATCGCGGATTACGGTTAAAACTTAATATTGTCGTTACGGACAACCTTCGCTTCTCCCTTGAGCTCGTCAATAAGCTCGTTGAGCCGATCGTTGTACTGCTTTTGAAGAAGCTGCATCTCGATCTGCTGCCGCGCCACATCGATATCGACACCGGCAAAGAGTTTCTTGTTCTGGTTGTAGATCGCCTCTATCTGCTCGTCTGAAACATCGTTCAGGAGAGGCTCGATCTTCTCCGCCAGAAAAACCTGGATAATCGCCCTTCGCTCAACCGCCCGGAGAAGGTCCTGTATGTCCTCACGCTTTTCATAGCCCGCTTTCCGGGCTTCATTGTAGATAAGATATTCATTGATGAGATTGGTGAGAAATTTCTTCCTGTTTACGTCTTCCTGCTCGTATTTCTTCTTCTCCTCCTCCACTATGGGGAGGGAGAAGACGTGTACACCGAACTCCTTGTTGAACTCATCAACGGTTATGGTTTTGGAGTCGATCTTGGCGACCCACCCGTTTTGCTGCGTGTCCGCCAGTATATACAGCGGCATGTACTCCCGTGCGTCCGTCCCGCCTGCCAGGAAAAATCCCAGGTGGACGAAACCGGTCAGGAATAACAAAGTCAAAAAAATAATGAGCGGCTTTTTCATGGTGCCATCCTCTTTTAAGTCAGTGTAAATCTAACGTTTATTCAAAACGGGGACAATACATTTACACCTCTACACATACCTGATCCCCGTATCGTTCACCGTGAAAGGCCTGACCGATTCCTTTCCTATGGCGTACGTGTCCTCGAATCCGACCGTGCCGTTTTCGAAAACAAACTTCGGCTCGAATGCTATGGTCATGTCTTCCTCTATCAACCCTTCGTATCCGCCTGAGATGACGGGAAGCTCGTCCAGCTCGAGGCCGACGCCGTGGCCGATAAATCCCACTCCACCCATAAACCGGTTTGAAAGGCCCCGCTCCTCGACCATCGTCGTCACCTCATCGTAAATATCCCTGATCGACACACCGGGGCGCGCGCGCTCCCTGAAGATTTCATGAAGAACCCCGGAGAGAGCGTGCGCCTCCGTCAGCTTTCCGTCCGGCTTCCCGGCACAGTATATCCTCGTACAATCGACCATGTATCCCTCATATACGAAAGCCGAATCGATGAGCACGGGTTCATTTTTCTTAATTATTTTAGAGGAAGCTCCGCTTGGAAACGCGGTGCTGATACCGGCGCCTCCCCCCGAAGGCGAGTTGAGCGCGGAGAAAAGCGCCGCGCTCTCCCCGCTCAGCACGTACTTCGGCTCAGCCTCCATGTTAAAGGTCCGCGTCCGTATGAAAAGGCTGGAACCTTCCTGCTGGAGCAGGAGCGTTAAACGCGTATAGAGCTTGTACTCCGATATCCCGGGTTTCACCTCATGGGCCATGCGGTCGAGAACACGGTCGAAACGCGCACCCGCTTCCGACATGAGGGAGAGCTCATGGGGTGATTTGCGGGTTCTCTGCCTGCGAACAACGGCGGAAATATCGACAAACCGGCACTCCGGAAGAAGGGCCTTCAGCCGCTCGTAGAGGTACGCGGGCAGTACATCCATCGATAAACCCACGACTCCCGCATGAAGCCCCCTGTCCTTCATGAAGGACTCGATATCACGCAGCCCCTTCATCCCGGTTATGTTCCGAAGCGGCGATTCCTCCCTGGCCCTCCGGAGCGTTCGCCTGACAAAGAGAACGGGTCCTTCGTCCGGACCCACGAGGAGCGCGCCATCCTGTACCGTACCGGAATAATAGTATCGTTCCGTGTTCTGGAAGAGCAGGGCCGTATCCACCCCCTCTTCCGCGATTCTGCGGGCAAGCAGGTCTATACGGTCATCAATCTCTTTTTTAATCATCATTTCAGTCTTCTTTTCAGCCCTCTTCTCATTCATCTTTTCAGTCTTCATTTCAGACGTCATCGTATTCGAAGAGCTCTTTAAAAAAAACGTACTTTTCACGGGTATCGCCGAATACCCGGTATACGTGCAGGATATTCGGGTCATGGGGAGAAAATCCGAAAATGCTCCTGTTTTCTTCAATCTTCCTGATAAGAGTCAGTATATCGACCCTGCTCTTTTCGAATGTTACCTGAAGCTCGTTCTCGCGTTCCCGCAGGCCCCGGATTCCGACCCTGCTGCATAGAATTTTCAATTTCACGTTCTCGAAAAGCTCCTCGAGCTCGGAAGGAAGCTTCCCGAAGCGGTCGGACATCTCCTCACGCAGGTCCGCCAGCTCCTCGTCGCCATGCACACCGTTCAGGCGCTTGTACATCTCTATCCTGCCGCTCTCGCCCTCTATGTAGGATTGGGGAATATACCCCTTGTACTTGAGGTCAAGGGTCACTTCGAGTTCTGCGGCTTCCTCCGTACCCCTGAGCTCCCTTACGGCCTCGTCGAGAAGTTTCACGTACATCTCGAACCCGACGGTGAGTATTTCACCATGCTGCTGCCTTCCCAGCACGTTGCCCGCTCCCCTCAGCTCGAGGTCCTTCAGGGCAATGGCAAACCCGGAACCGAGAGCCGTGTGGTCGTTGATGACCGTCAGCCGTTTCTGCGCCTGCTCCGAAATGATCCTGCCCTCAGGATAGAGCAGGTAGGCGTATGCCTTCCTTTTGCCCCGCCCCACCCTCCCGCGGAGCTGGTAGAGCTGGGAGAGCCCGAAGCGGTCCGCGCGCTCTATGATGATGGTATTGACGTTCGGTATATCAAGACCCGATTCAATGATGGTAGTGGTCACGAGCACCTGGAACTCCATTTCGAAAAAATCCTGCATGATCTCTTCGAGCTCGCGCTCCTCCATCTGGCCGTGCGCCCGCTCAACGGTTACACCCGGAAGGACATTTCTCAGCTCCTCCACCTTCCGGTCGATGGTTTTGACGCGGTTATGGACATAGTAAACCTGCCCCCCCCGCTCCACCTCCCGCTGTATCGCGTGCACGACGATTTCCGGGTTGTACTCCATCACATAGGTTTCTATGGGAACGCGCTCGGCGGGAGGGGTTTCTATCAGGCTCATGTCCCTAATATTCGTCATGGACATGTAGAGCGTGCGCGGAATAGGAGTGGCGGTCATGGTGATGACATCCACGAGCTTTCGCAGCTGCTTGAGTTTTTCCTTGTGTTCGACCCCGAAACGCTGTTCCTCGTCGATTATCACGAGCCCCAGATCCTTGAAGAAGATATCCTTCTGGATAAGCCTGTGGGTTCCTATTATCACGTCGATGAGCCCCTCATTCAGGTTCCGGATGATGGTGCGCTGCTGTGCCGGCGTTTTGAACCTTGAAAGCATCTCCACGGTAACGGGGTAGAGGGAAAAACGCTCACCGAAGGTGTTGAGGTGCTGTTCAGCCAGAATGGTGGTCGGCACGAGTACGGCGACCTGTTTGCCGTCCATAACCGCCTTGAATGCGGCCCGAACAGCGACCTCCGTCTTCCCGAAACCCACATCCCCGCATATGAGCCGGTCCATGGGGTGAGGGTCCTCCATGTCGCCCTTTACCTCTTCGATGGTTCTCAACTGGTCGGGTGTCTCCTCGTACCTGAATCCCGACTCGAACTCGTACTGCCACTGGGAATCGGAAGAGAAACCATGCCCCCTGAGACTCGCACGCGACGCGTAGAGCTCCAGCAATTCGGCTGCCATGGTCTTAACCGATTTCTTCACATGGCTCTTTACCTTCTTCCAGGTGGAAGATCCTATCCTGTCTATTCGGGGCCTTCGCCCCTCCTGGCCTATATACTTCTGAAGGAGATTGATCTGGTCGACCGGAATAAAAACCTCGTCGCCGTCCCTGTACTCAATCTTTATGAAGTCCTTTTCCGCCCCGCCCGAGGTCAGTTTTTCGATCCCCCTGTATACCCCGATGCCATGCTCCACGTGTACGATATAATCGCCCTTCGTGATCGTGCGCAGGGTGTCCACGGGCTGCGAACGGGCTTCGAGAGACGCCGCCCCATACCTCTTTTTTCTGTTGAATATCTCCCTGTCAAGTATCACGGCGAACTTCATGTTTTCATCCGTAAAACCTTCCGAAAGGTTCAGGGTATGGATGTACAGGTTTTCATAACGCTGAAGCAGATCAGGAAGAAGCTCCCGCAGCCGTTCGGTCTGGCCCTCATAACCCGCTCCGACCACTACGGTATAGCCCTCGTCGAGCATGCGTCCCACATCCTTCTTGAACTGCTCGATCCGTCCGCTGTATCCCACTCGCTCCTTCGTTGAAAAACCGTATTTTCGGCCGTTTGTCTCCGGAAGCAACGACACGACTCCGTAACGGCCGAAAGAATCGAGAAGCCCGTCGAAATCAGCCATCAGGTCTCCGGGAACCGGGAGGATGTGTTCCCCCTTCTTCTCCTCATATATTCTGTGGGACTCGGACCTGAAAAACTCGTACGTCCGCCTGCACTGTTGGAGGGAATCAACGAGGAGATAACAATCATCACCCGCATGAAGCGGCGCATCATGCGCCGCGTAATGCGAGATCATTTCAGTTTTAACCCGTTCACGCACACCCTCTTCAGGCAGGTCCTCCCGCGCCGGAAGAACGGTGCAGCGTTCGATCTCGGACAGTGACCGCTGTGTGCCGGGTGAGAATGTCCTGATCGATTCGACGGTATCATCGAAAAGTTCGATCCTGCAGGGATTTGTCCATCCGAATGAGTAGATATCGAGAATATCACCCCTCAGGGCGAACATACCCCTTTCGCTCACCCTGTCCTCGCGGCTGAACCCGATACGCGTCAATTTTCGAACAACGGCATCCAGGGACAGAACCATGGAGCACTCAACGTCGATCATGGATTCTTTCAGTGTTCCGCGGGTCGGGTAGTAACCGGTGAAACTCCTGACCGGCAGCACATAGACCCCGCTTCGTCCGCCGAGAAGTCCCGTAAGCGCGATTATACGCTTCTCCGTAATCTCGGTAAAGGGAGGCGAGTCGTCATAGGGAAGGGTTTCCTGGGCGGGAAAGAGAAAAATATCCTCCGGTTTCATGAAGAGCCCGAGATCCGAGCAGAAATCGCCCGCATCCCGGTTATTCCGTGTTACGACAATAATCGTACCGCCCGCGTAGAGCGAAGCCGTCAGGAGAGCTCTGGCGGACCCGTGGAGTCCGTTGAATTCGGAGATCCCCGGAGCGCGAACATCTCCCGGATCGATCCCGTAGTCTTCCGAAAAACGCTTTCTCAGCGTATGAAGGATTGAGAGCATAGAGGTCACCCTGCCCATTCAATGTACTACAAAAGAGGTGGTTTTTCGAAGATGAAAAGAAAAAATTGTTACTAGTCGGAGATGAATTTGAATCTTCCCGCGTTGGGCGTTGCAACGGGTGAAAAGGTATGCTTTCAGGCATAATACAGGGAGAGAAAAATTCAGGAGGAATTCCCGGACATGACCTCGTCGTAGATATCGAATATATCCCGAGCCTTCTTAATGAATTCAGGAGACAGCTCAATAATCTGCAGTCCTGACTGGATCTCACGAAGCAGGTTAACCGATTTGCTCTCTATCTTGACGATGGCACCGTTTTCCGAGTATGAGTCCACAAGACCGTACTTCCTGTCCTTCTTCAGCTCTTTTATTATGGAGACCAGGTCCTCCAGGGTTTTCAAGCACCTTTCGGGTGAATCGTAGAGGGGCTGGGGGTTTCCGAAACGCTCGGCGTTGATCGATGTGTCCCTGAACTTCTGAGCCGTAATCTTGTAATTGTAGTTCAAAGTATTCCTGATATCATCAACCATAGTTGTACAGTCCCCTCCCAAGCCAAAACACTTTCACCCTAATATATAGGAATATAATTGGATTGCAAGAATATTTCGTCGTATTTTGTCGAATATAAGAACAGGATGCGTTGAAGAGACAAAACCACCAGGGGGAAGCGGGGATTGGTTAAAACAGGAGGGAAAAAGAAAAAGACGGCCGCCCTTCTGGCGGCCGGTATCGGAGCGGCCGCCGTTCTTTTTCTGCTGAGGCCTCTTTTCAAACCGGACGAGCCGGGCCCGCCCTCCCCGCCTCCAATAGAGGAAAAAGTGGGGGATAAACGCACGATTGAGGACGAGAAGGTACCAGCCCCAGCCGTAAAACCTCAGGACGTTGAAACAACTATCGCTAAATCAGCGGCCGTTAAACCAACGACGGCTGCCCGAATCGCGGTGATCATCGACGATGTCGGGTATGAATCCGACACGATGAACGAATTCAGCAGGTTCGAGGGGAAACTGACCTTTTCCGTACTTCCCTTCATGACGCATTCCAGGGAATACGCCGAAATACTGTACGACAGGGGTTTCGAAATCATGCTCCATATTCCCATGGAACCCCTGGACTACCCCGATCACGACCCCGGAGAGGGTGCGCTCTACACATGGGACAGGCGGGAGGACGTTCTGGCCAAACTCGATACCATGGTTTCCGATACGCCTCACATCAGGGGCGCAAACAATCATATGGGATCGAAAGCCACCGGCGACGAAGAGCTCATGGGCTGGACGCTGTCATATTTAAAAAGCCGTGACCTCTACTTCATCGACAGCTTCACTACGGCGGATTCGGTTGCGTATGAAAAAGCGGTGAATATGGCGATGAAAACCGGGAGGAGGGATATTTTCCTCGACAACGAGAATAATTTTTCCTCCATTAATGGACAATTCGAAAAATTGAAAGCAATCGCGCTTGAAGAGGGCTCGGCTGTCGCGATCGGTCACTTCCAGAACGAAAACACGGTCAAGGTGCTGAACCACCAGCTCCCCATGCTCCGCAACGAGGGAATTGAGCTCGTATTCGCCTCGGAGCTTGTGCGGGTGACCCGGGAATAAAAGACCGGACGCCCCGTATGAACCTTAACTAGAATGAGGCGGCAAGCCTCCTTCTGTCTGTAATCACCCGCCCCTCCAGACAGACTGAAGGGCAAGCCCCCCGGTCAAGCCGGAGGGCAAGCCCCCCGGTCAAGCCGGAGGGCATGCTTGTGCGGTAATCATATAGTATTTGACTTTGCACGATACGAAAGGATACCTTTTTCACCAGCAACTGCAGTTGTTGCAGCAACTGAGGGGAGGCCGAATAGAGGTGCTGGTGCTCGGTATAGAGACGTCGTGCGACGAAACGTCCGCCGCTGTCGTAAAGGACGGAACGACCATTCTCTCAAACGTCGTCGCGACACAGTTCGAGTTTCACAGGCGGTACGCGGGCGTCGTTCCAGAGATCGCTTCAAGACGCCATTCCGAAACCATCAATTACGTGATCGAAGAGGCCCTCCGAAAAGCGGCCAAGGCATTTGAACACATAGACGCGGTTGCGGTGACCTCCCATCCCGGACTCATCGGGTCCCTGCTTGTCGGCGTAATATCGGCAAAAACGATCAGCCTGGCTCTCGGCATTCCGATTATCGGAATAGATCACATCGAAGCCCATCTCTACTCGGTACACTTCGACAACGACGTCGTCTATCCTATTGTGGGACTCGTTATTTCAGGCGGGCATACCCTCCTCCTCTATTCGGAGCGGCCCGACCATTACGAAATCAGGGGGAGCACCATAGACGACGCCGTGGGCGAGGCCTTCGACAAGGTCGCAAAGCATCTCGGGCTCGGCTACCCGGGAGGACCGGCAATCCAGAGTGCCGCGGAGAACGGAAGCGAGCAGGCATTCGCGTTTCCGCGCGTCGTACTCGACCGGAAAGCCAACCGTTACAATTTCAGTTACAGCGGACTGAAAAACGCCGTTATTAACCAGAGGAGCCGCTTTCAGTCCCCCGATTTCGATGACACGGTCGAAAATGTGGCCGCATCCTTTCAGGCCGCCGCCACGGATGTGCTCCTGACAAAGTCGAAGATGCTGTGTGGGGACCTCGGAATAAAACGTATCGCCCTGGCCGGAGGCGTCTCGAACAACGCGCGCGTCAGGAACCTCTTTTCGGAAGATGAAGAGCTCCAGACCTACCTTCCCGCGAAATCGCTGACGCAGGACAATGCCGCGATGGTGGCGGGAGCCGCCTATCACAGGCTCGTGCGCGGGGAGCACAGTGATCTCGATTTCGAACCCCGGTCCAGGATTACGGGTATTAAAAAGGGAAAGAGAAAAAAAGATGGATAACGACCAGAGAGATGTTCGCATACAGAAACTGCGGGAGCTCAGGGAACGGGGCATAAACCCTTACCGCGACAAATACGAGCGAACGCACCTCCTGAGCGAGGCGCGGAGCCTGCAGCCGGAAACCCGCGATGTACGTATTGCCGGACGCGTCATGGCGATCAGAATGTTCGGCAGGCTCATATTCGCCACGCTCAAGGACGGCTCGGGCCGTATGCAGATCGCGCTCCAGGAGAAGACGCTCGGAGACGAGTTCGGGTTTTTCAAGAAATACGTGGATATCGGTGATTTCATCGGTACCGAAGGGGACATCTTTATTACGAAGAAGGGGGAAACCACGCTGAACACGCTCCGCTTCGAGATCCTCTCAAAAACCCTTCGTCCCCTTCCCGAAAAGTGGCACGGCGTCCAGGACCGGGAGCTGCTCTACAGGCAGCGTTACCTCGACCTGACCATGAACGACGACACGATGAAGAAGTTTCTGATCCGAACCGGGATCATCAGAACGATGCGCGAATTCCTGGACTCCTCCGGTTTTACAGAGGTCGACACGCCGGTACTCCAGACCAAGCCGTCAGGCGCGATCGCCACTCCCTTCATCACCCATCACAACGCGCTCGACATGCCCCTCTATCTCAGGATAGCCCCTGAAACCTACCTCAAACGTTGCATAGCCGGCGGATTCGACAGGGTCTACGAATTCGCCAGGAGCTTCAGGAACGAGGGGATGGACCCGTCTCACCTGCAGGATTTTACCCTCCTCGAGTGGTACGCGGCGTACTGGAACTACGAAAACAACATGGAGTTCACCCAGCGGTTCGTAAAACACGTTCTCCGGGAGATAAACGGTTCACTCGTGCTTCGGTACGGAGAAAGAGAAATCGATTTCAGCGGCGCGTGGAAGCGCATAACCATGCGCGAAATCATTCTCGCGGACACCGGCATAGACATATACGCGTACGAAGACGATACCGCTTTGAGGAAAAGGATCGAGACGGACAAAATCGAGATTCAGGGTTTTGAAACCATGGGGCTCGGTCAGCTCATCGACAACCTCTTCAAGAAGGTATCACGGCCGGCAATTATCGACCCCGTGTTCATCGTCCATCATCCGAGGGAGCTCTCTCCGCTCGCAAGAACGAATGATGAAGACGGAAGGATAACCGACCGGTTCCAGCTCGTTGCAAACGGATGGGAGCTCATCAACGCGTACAGCGAGCTCATCGATCCGCTCGATCAGCGGGCGCGGCTGGAAGCACAGGCACGGCTTCACAGCAGCGGAGATGCGGAGGCCATGGTTATGGATGAAGACTACCTCACCGCCATGGAGCATGGTATGCCTCCCATATCGGGGCTCGGCATGGGGGTGGACCGCTTCATAAGCCTCCTGGCGGGACAGGAAAATCTGCGTGATGTCGTGCTTTTTCCCCTCATGAAACCGAGGGAAGAGGAGTGAAAATACATCCGCTCGATATCCTATTTACAAAGTGTGCCTGCCGCGGTATACTATAGATACCTGCTGTGTCCGTGATGCAGGATATTCGTATTTGAGCCAACACCTATTGGAAACGGGACGTCGATATTTATCCGTGAAGTGCGTTCGCCCCTGAGGTTTCAGAGCTCACGAAGCGGATGTGAGACAACCCACTTAACGAAAGGTCTCAAATCAAATCATGCACACGGCACAAGCGGGTTTTTTATTTACCCGCGGACGTCCCCCCAGGCTCATCACGGTATGCGCGCCTCAATCTCAGGAAAGCGGGCAGCGCGAAGAAACGGATGAGTATCAGGAGTCCCAGTGATATGCCGTCCATGTTATACGCGTAGAAATCCTTTCCTCCGCTGTTCCTCCTGTCCTTCCTGAACCGGAAATACCGGCCGAGCGCGTAGCTCTTGTTATAGAGACGTCCAAGCATTTTGTAGAATTCTTTTCGTCTCAGTCGGGTGGGTAATACCGAGTGGGCGAAATCGTAGTAATCATAATCCCTTATGACGAGCTTGTTCTTCGTTTCCTCGTAGAGCTCAGTTCCCGGCAGCGGGGTGAGCACCGGAAAGGCGGGACGGAACAGCGATTTCTCCCTGACGTACCTGAGTATATGCTCGAAGTCATCCCTCGTGTAATCAGGGTCAACGATGAAGTGGGCGTTGATGAATATACCGATCCGCTTCAGTATCCTTATGGCCTCGCTGTTCATATGGACCGTGGTCTTCTTGTGATACTTGTCCAGGTCCCGGTCCTGTACCGCTTCGAACCCCACGGTCAGGTACTCGACACCCGCCTCCCGCAGGTCCTCGAAGAGATCGGGGTGTCTGACGATGAGATCGGCCCTCGCGTACATCTGGAATTTCTTTTTTATGTTGTTCTCACGAATCGCCCGAGCGAGCTCCCTGGCCCTCTTAACGTTGTGAACGGTATTATCATCGGAGAAGTAGACGATATCGACCTCCTCCGGGAGGGCCCGCATCTCCTCGATAATGGACGAAACGCTCCTGGTCACGTACCGCCCGTCCATGAGTTTCCAGCACGCGCAGAAGGTACAGCGGAAGGGACATCCGCGTGAGGTCATGAGGAGCGCGAGATTGTTCCTTATGGAATCGTGGTACTTCCTTCTGTAATCCCGGGTCAGGTCCCGGGCGGGGAAGGGAAGCGCGTCGAGGTCGCCGGAAGGGGCCTCTTTTTCGGTAAAATGAAGGACGTTTTCCCGGACCAGTGCTATGTTCGGGACATCCTCGACGGTTCCTCTTTCAAGTGCTTCAACGTAGGCTCTGAAAGTCCGGTCCGCGTAACCCTGGAACAGGGCATCCGCCGAAGCATCCCGGAAATCATGGGGCGCGAACGTGGTATGTATTCCGCCGACCACGGTATTGATGGATCCGTCGTATGTTTTGACCTCAGCCAGTATCGACTTTACCGTTTTCACGTCGCAGGTGTAGGAGGGTACGCCCACGAGGCCGGGCTTGAATGTCCGAAGCTTCCTCTCTAGGTTCCTGTCGATTCGCATGTCGAGTATGGCCACGTTATGGCCTCTTACCGCTGCGGCGAGGTACTCGAGGTCCAGGGGTTCGTAGAGCGTCGTACTGAGTATATGAGGATTGAGCGGCGGTTTTACCAGAAGAATATTCATTCAGGCACCTCTCCTATCGATGCGCTTTACAGGTCCGGTGGTACGATGTCGGGGTCCGGCACCTGTGGGATTACTACCTGATCCGAATGTCGTACCGTTTACAAAGTAACAATACCACATCCGTTTCGTTTATGAATAGACGGTGCGAATATACATCGCTTTTTTTGTGCCGATTATAGAAGGCAAGTCGCTGCCGCGTATAAAAAAGGGAATAAATAACAGAATCCTACAGTATATGGCGAAGGAAACGCTGAGTCCGTTCTTCATCCGGGTTGTTGAACAGCTTGGCGGGATCTCCCTGCTCGATAATCTCGCCTTCGTCCATGAAGATGACCCTCCTGGCGGCCGCACGAGCAAAACCCATTTCGTGCGATACCACGAGCATCGTCATGCCGTCCTCGGCCAGCCCAAGCATGACGTCGAGGACTTCTTTGATCATTTCCGGATCGAGGGCCGATGTGGGCTCGTCGAAGAGCATGACGTGGGGATCCATGGCCAGCGCCCGGGCAATGGCCACCCTCTGCTGCTGACCTCCGGAAAGCTGCGCGGGGTACGAATGTTCCTTGTCCCCGAGGCCGACACGATCGAGCAGGGCCCGCGCGTTCCTGTTCGCCTCTTTCTTCGACATACCCCTGACCACGACCGGTGAAAGCGCAATGTTCTGGATCGCGGAGAGATGGGGGAAGAGGTTGAAGCTCTGAAAAACCATACCGACTTCCTCACGCACCTGTCGGATATCGGTTTTTTCCTCCGTAACACATTTACCGTCTATCCAGATCGCCCCCCCGGTAAGGTCTTCGAGGCGGTTAATACAGCGGAGAAGCGTGGATTTTCCGCTTCCGGAGGGACCGATGATAAGGACAACCTCGCCCGCATCCACCTCCATGGATACGTTTCTCAGCGCATAGAGGGTCGATTGCGTAACCGAGAGCTTCTTTTCGCGCTCCTTTCCGAACATCCCGCCCGTCGATGAGGACATACCGCGGCGAGGGAGAAGACCCCGGGGAATTTTACCCCGTGGAACTTTACCCCGCGTCTGCCCGCTGTCGTTATTTACGGGAGCACCCTCAGGTTCCTCCTCCCGTTTGTAAACGCGGAACACCTTTGTTGCGTTTTCTATTCTTATCTTTTCTTTATTTGACATCCCGGCTCAGCCTGGCCTCCATCTTTCCCACGAGCCATGAGAAAAAGAGAGTTAAAATGAGGTATACGAGCGCCACCACCGTGAGCGTCTCGAAATACTGAAAGGTATGGGAGGCGAACTCCCGTCCCCGTCTTAAAAGGTCGGATACCGCCAGGATCGAGACGAGTGAGCTGTCTTTCAACAGCGCTATGAACTCATTCCCGACCGGCGGCAGGATGATTTTGAAGGTTTGAGGAAGAATGATATACCGCATCGCCTGTCTCCGGGACAGCCCGAGCGCCAGGGCCGCCTCCGTCTGGCCGACCGGTACGGACTGTATTCCGGCACGAATGATTTCCGCCAGATAGGCGCCGTAACAAACCGCCATGGCGATTATGGCGGATGCAATATCCGGTATCTTGACAACCCTTCCGAGTGCATAGTAGATGTAGAATATCTGTACGAGCAGGGGAATTCCGCGTACCACCTCGACATAAACGGTAGCAATCCGATTTATTATTTTTATCCTCGAAATCCTTCCCAGCCCCGCGATGAGTCCGATCAGGAGCGCGAGGAGTATGGCCAGAATCGTTACCTGAAAAGTCCTGAGTATGCCGTCTGGAATGAAGAGCAGAATCCGTCCGTAGGGATCGGGGGAATAGAGCGTGAGAAAAATCAGTATGCCGATGGCCCCGAAGAAGGCGATCTTCCACGCCGAGAGGATCTGTTTATCCTCCTTTGTGGGGATCAGGGTCCCGTCATCGGTTGTAATCTTATCTTTCGCCATGAATAATTGTTTTACGTATACCGGGGACCCACCCTCCCAGGGGGGTCGTCCCCGGCACTCGTTGTATGTTTCGAATCTAATGACAGGATATCAATCGGAAACGCGATCATATCCCGTAGCGAAGCCGCTAGCGAAGCCATTCCTTCTCCACCTTAGCATATGCGTCCGTTCCGATCACCCCGTCCAGTCCCGCATTGATCGCATCGAGCACTTTCGTATTGCCCTTCTGCACGGCTATTCCGTAGTACTCTTCCGTAAAGGGCTCCCCGACTATCTTCAGCTTTCCCTTGTAATTATCGCTCTGCAGGGCGAAATCCGCGGCCACCGGCGTATCAGCCACGACTCCGTCAATTCTTCCATTTACCAGGTCCTCAAAGGCGAGGCCGATCTCGTCATAGGTTTTGAGCTCGACGCCGTCTATCTTTTCGATCTCAAACGCTCCGGTCGTTCCGATCTGAGCGGCGACCGTCATACCCTTCATGTCTTGCAGCGTGGAAACGCCCTTCGTCTTTTCGGGAACAACGAGTATCTGTCCCGCGTTGATATAGGGTTTGGAAAAATCCATTTCTTTCTGCCGTTCCTCCGTTATGGTAACGGAAGACATAACAGCGTCGTACTTGCCCGCCCTGAGACCGGCGAAAATGCCGTCCCACGCGGTATTCTTGAACTCGTAGGTGAATCCTCCGGCTTTCGCGATTGCAGCCATGAGGTCGATATCGAATCCTATGATTTCCTTGCTTTCCTCGTCCACGAACTCCATGGGAGGCCACGTTGCATCGGTCGCGATAACGATATGCAGTCCGTCACCCGCTTCCTCCTTCGAGCCCGCCGCAGAAATCAATCCAACCGTTCCCACTATAAAAAAAATACACAGCAATGAAAAAACAAGTTTCTTCATGCGATTCCCTCCTCGTCATGTAATTGATTCAATAGAGTATATTTAATCCAACTATCTGTCAAGGGTATTATCGGCCGTATGTAATGCGATAGCAATGCGCCAGCATTGCCGTAAGCAACGCGCTATCGTTGCGACAGCGACTTAGAGCATGCCCTTTCGCACCCGTTCCGCGAGCAGGATGAGGTTTCTGAGATCTTCCACGTTTCGCGCCCTGTTCCAGTTTCCGGCAAAATCCGTATCCCTGACTATCTGGGCTATGGCCATGAGCGCCTGCAGGTGGAAGGTCCGCTCGTCCGCCGATCCGGCGAGCGCGAACACGATATGCACGGGCTCGCCGTTCGGCTCGAAAGGCACACCGCTTCGCACCCTGACGGCGACGATATCGAAGAGGCCCCGCCCTTCGATGATAATGTGCGGAATCGCGAGACCGCTGTGTATAACCGTTGTCGATTCCCTTTCACGGCTGTTGAGCAGATCGAATATCCTGTCCGCGGGTATGTCGAGCCGCTCGGAATAGACATCGGCGATTCTGCGGAAGAGATCGTCCCGGGTGGTCGCGTTCATATCGATGATGGCCGCGTTGCGTATTATCCGGTCGAAGCGGTCCTCGACGATATTGTCGCGGACCCTCAGTATCTCGCGCAGCTCGTCCGAAAGGGTATTTGACTGCATCTGGCTGGAGGTCACGCGCTGGACGACACGTATGAGCGCGGACTCACGGTTCCCCCTTCGCTTCGAATAGACTACGTACCACGCGAGGGAGAGCGTAAAGAAACCGCCCGTGATCAGGAGGGGCAGCGTCCCCATTCTGAGGATTAAAACGGCGTAGGCGACGATACCGGCGATCTGCATGGCCGGATAGAACGGGGCACGGAATCCGGGCCGGTATGAGACGATGCCGCTTTCTCTCATGATGATGACGGAGAGGTTGACGAACATGAAGAGCAGCAGCATCATGGTGGACGCGACCTTGACGAGTGCCTCGAGATCGAGGACCAGTATGACGAGAACCATAAAGAACATGGTAACGAGTATCGATACAATGGGTGTTTTGAAGCGTACGCTCACTTTTGAGAAAAAGGAGGGAATGAGATTGTCCTTTGCCATCGCAAGGGGGACCCGTGACGCCGCCATGAGTCCCGCGTTGGCAGTTGTGAGGAAAGCGGCGACCGCGGCTGCGAGGAGCAGGAGTGATCCGACCCGGCCCGAGAACACACCCGCGCCCGACGAAAGCGGTGTGAGGGACAGCGAGAAGGCCGGGGCATCGAGCAGTCCCACGGTTACAAAAACGGCGAGCACGTAGAGAAGGGATACAACCAGGAAGGCGGAAAACATGCCCCGCGGTATGGTCTTCCCCGGATCGTCAACCTCCTCCGCAACGGAGGCCGCCTTGGTAAGACCTCCGAAAGCGATGAACACCGTGCCCGTGGCCGTGATAGTGGGGCCCCAGCCCCCGGGTTTGAAGGGTACATACCGGTGTACGTCAATAAACCGCATGCCGCCGAAGATATAGAAGAGCAGTATCGCGATGAGCCCGAAAACAAGAACGACCTGAAAAGTTCCGCTCTCCTTCACACTAAGAAGATTGACGACCGTAAAGAGGACGGTAAAGCCCACCGCGACGAGCTTCACCGAGGTCCCGGCCGCGCCGACCCACGGTTCGAGTATGATGCCGACACCGACGAGGGCGAATGCCCCCTTCATGCTTATGGAAAACCAGTTTGCGAAACCGGCGAAGGTGCCCAGGAGCGGCCCGAGACTCCGGTGAACGAAGAAATAGGTGCCGCCGGATTTCGGCATGGCAGTGGCGAGCTCGACCTTGGAGAGCATGGCGGGCACCACGAGCAGGGAGGCGAAAAAATAGGCAAGTATGATGGACGGACCGGCCTTTGAATAGACGACGGACGGAAGAACGAAGAGTCCCGAGCTGATCATGGCGCCCGCGGCTATACAGAATATCTCTTTCGTGCCGAGCGTTTTCTTAAGATCCGCTTCCTTTTCCACGTGCCGCAGCCTCGTTTTTTTATAACAGTCTTTAGCCCCGTCCTACTCCGGAAAATCCCGCTCGCCTATGAGGGTCTTGAGCTGCTTGATCTCCTCGACAATGGAGGACCGCTCGAGATTCTCGAAACGCTTCGGGATCATCCGCCTGCTCGTGCATTCGAGTACCGCAACGAGGTTCTGAAGTGCGATCTCATGCGGATAGGCAGGAGGAACGAAATCCTTTATCGTTTCCTCGAGGTCCTCCTCTGTTATGATGACGTGGTTCCGCACCGCAGCCGCGAACTTGGCGCGTATGAGTATTGATTCGAGATCGGCGCCGGAGAAATCGAAATGGTATTTCTTGAAAAGCGCGACGATGTCGACCTTCTGCACCTTGAGTTTCAGCTTCCTGATGAGCGTTGCGTAGAGGTCCTGCTTCTCCTCAAAGGTCTCCGGATAGAAAAGCGCCAGGTGCTCCTCCGCCCTCCCCTGCCGTTTGAGGTCGATGGGGAGCAGATCGGGCCTGCACGTAATGAGAAACCAGATAATCCTGCCCCTGTACTCCGTGTTTCCCATGAATGACGCGATCTGTGCGAAGATACGGTTGCTCGTACCCGAATCTCCCTGCTGATGGCGGTGCCCCAGAAACGCGTCCGCCTCGTCAATCATGACTCCCACCGGGGCCATGGCTTTCAGAATGTTCAGCGTCTTTTCCAGGTTCGCCTCGGTCACACCCTGCCACTTGCTCCTGAAATTGAGGAACCGGACCATGGGAATACCGATCTCACCCGCGAATGCCGTGACCATGAAGGACTTGCCCGTACCCACGGGTCCCGATATGAGATATCCCATGGGAAGAACGTCGAGCCTCCCCTGCTTTATGGCCCGCGCCGCGCTCTTGAATCGCCGCTTGACGAATTCGTGGCCTGAAACCATGGAGAGGTCATGGTCCGTGTCCACGAACCCGAGGAGGCCTATGGCCTCTCCCTCTATGATCTCTCTCTTCTTCTTTGTGAGGTAATCGAGCGAAATCTTCCTGTCCTCCTGAAACGACTCGGCCGCGAGCTGGTTGATGTTCACGAGGTTGAGCCCGCCCGTTGTACCCGCGAGCCGGGAGGGCGTCAGCCTGGGCTCGAGCAGGAGCTTGTTCCTGCGTTGGAGGTATTCGAAAAAACTCCCGCGAACGGACGCGTCGGGTATGGGAATTTCGACCTTTACCGTGCTCGGAGAGCGCACGATCTTGGGGCTGAGATCGGCCAGGTTCTCGGTGAGGAGAATGATCGAGATGTCGTTCTCATTGAAGAGCGGGTCCGTGGCCCACCGGTTCAACGTGACGAGGCAGTAGCGGTCCTCGTCCGTATAGGAGGAAAAATTCGTATTCGGGATGAGTGTTTCCGCGTAGTCGATAAGGAGAACGATCCTGTACTTGTGCCTCACGTTTCTATAGAAGTAGAACTCGAGATTCTTCAAGGCGGAAACCGGATCGGTCGAAAGGAACTCGGAAACGGGACGGTTGCCGCCGAGCCCCCGCATCTCATTGAGGAAGTCCTGCTTCATCTCGTTCGAGCCGAAGGTGATGCCTGAGGAGCGGTCGAAATAGGTAATGATGTCGCGATTTCCGAAAAGCACCTCGCTTATGTAATTCTGTATCTTGACGAACATGAACTCGCCCTCGTTCATCTTGTGGGGCAGGAAATCCCTGATATTGCCGTACACGATGTAGAGGTTCGCCGTTTTGGAGCAGTACTTGTAGGAGAGCTCCTGGGCCCAGCCGGGCAGGATGCGAATGAAGGGCAGGTGCTTCAGGATGAGCTGTTCGGCCATGTTCCCCTCCCGTTATAACCCCGCGTGCGGGACCTGATTCCGGGCTCCTGCCGCGGTCATACTAGTATACGCCATCGGGACCACCGAAGCAACCGAAAGAAGTAGCGGCCTGAAGGCGGCCTGCATAACGATAATATTAATATTTCTTAACTGTTTATGGCTTCTCGGCATTTTTAATTTACTTCTTTTACCGTTTCCCGTATAATAAGACATCAACTATCCGGGAGGTTGCAGAATGCGGAGAAAACACTGGCTTTTCATCATTCTTATCGGGCTTTTTGCCTTTTCCCTCATGGTGTACACGGGATGCTCGACCGGCTCATCCGGGTCGGATACCGCAGCCGACGGCGGTGATACGACAGACGGCGATACCGATACAGGCGATACCGGGGACGGTGACACGGACGGAACCGACGATACGGTCGTTTCGTCCGTAATCAGGAGCTACGGAGGCAGCGATCCGGAGGGCGACTTCGTCGTCATAATAAACGACGTGGACAATTCCAGGGTAAAGCGGATCGATTACACCGCAGGTGAAACCGAGGACTCTGTGGAGTGGTACGACTATACGGCGGTAGAGCCGGACGACGAGTTTGCGAGCGGTTTCTCGATGCTGAATAGAGCCGAAATCGACTCGGACACCTTTGTTCTATTCGCCGAGTTTCCGGAGGTCGCGCTCATATACCAGGTTTTCGACGAATCCGGAGACGACATAGGAAATCCATCCTACGTTGTGTACAGGGAGGAGCTCGACAAGACGGAGCTCTACGAAAAGGCCTACAACTGGATGAAATTCTACATAGACGGGGACCTCGAGGACTCCGATATGAGCGCCGGATTCTGCGGTTTCGATGCGCAGTCCGAGGAGGGACTCGTGTACGGCGCCGCTTACAGCAAGCGTGAGAACGTTTTCGAGGAAGGGTACGAAGGCAGCGGAGTCAGCGATATCAATGAGGGCGACGTGACGAAGCTCGACGAGTTCACCTATGACGAGGAAACCGAGTCCTGCATCATGTGGGGCTCCGCGGTCGAGAACTGGGATGAGGCAATCACGCTCACGGGAACCGATTCGGGCAGCATCATTCTCGACTTCGGACCCGACATGGGCGGCGGAATGGGGCTCGCGGTACCGCAGATGGATGATCCGGCCGACTCCGAGTGGTGGAGCAGCGGCGCGGGAACGTACTTTGCCATGATGTACGAGCTCGACAAGGGTGACGGTGAATCGAGCGTTAATCCCATGAAGCTCGTGATAACCGACACCGGCAGGGTCAAGGTGTATCAGTACAATGATTCGATTGCTTCGGGAACGCCCGTGTTCAACCAGCAGCTTATCGCGTTCGAGGATTTCAATGAGGGACCGAACGACGAGCCGATAGAAACCACCTTCGGCACCGTTTCAGGAAACGACGAAGCCGTTTCGAGCGCGGTAAATAATGCCCATAAGTGCAGGGGTGCTTTCATAGCGCATGACGAAGAGGATGACGTAATCGTCACCGCCCTGATCGACCCGGATGGAAGGTTCGGCGGTTTCACGCTCTTCGACGATGAAGAGGAAGAGACGGACTATATACTGCGTTTCGGGTTTTATATCAGGGATAGCGGGTATACGGACCCGGAGTAATAAAGGTGTTTTAAAACAGGTGCTCCCGCGTCCCTACCATTTATCCCAGTGCACGATTTCCTCGAGATCGAGCCTGTTCTTATTCTTAACGGAAGAGTCCTTCGGATATCCCACGACCAGGAGCTCAACGACCCTGATCTCCTCCGGTATGCCGAGGGCCTCCCTGACGGCCTCCTCATTGAAGGCCCCGATCCAGCAGGTCCCGAGTCCGAGCTCGACCGCGCGCAGGGTCATGTGGTCGATTGCGATCGCCACGTCTATGGGATATGAGAGCTGACCGCAGCGCATGACGTGGCCGTCCGTATCCGCGCAGCACGCGATAACGCACCCCCCCTCGCCTACGAAAGACTGGTTCGCGGCGGCCGGCACGAGGCTCCTTCGCATATCAGGATCGGTGACGGCCACGTACCTGCCCTCCTGCCGGTTAGACGCCGACGGTGCGAGGCGGGCCGCCTCGAGCAGGGCCGATATCTTTTCCTTTTCCACCGGCCTGTCCCGGTAATGCCTGACGCTCCGCCGGAGCTCAATCGCCTCTTCAACAGTCATAGCTTCCTCCAATCATAAAAATCCTGAAATCCCCCGGTTTTCAATTATATAGTGCTGAACCGGAATGAAAAGATTTTTCATCGGAGACCGCGAACCGCTTCCCCCACTCCACCCTTACCATCAGCGGTCTTTTTTATTCCAATTACCATTAATTTGAAGTACATTTATTCCCAACCCATAAGAAGGATACCCGTAATAATGAAAGAGCTTCTCTCCGGAAACGAGGCCATTGCCCGCGGTGCGTTCGAACACGGCGTCCGGGTCGCGGCCGCATATCCAGGGACACCGAGCACCGAGATACTGGAAAACCTCTCGACCTACGACGGCGTCTACACGGAATGGGCGCCGAACGAAAAAGTTGCCTATGAGGTCGCCTTCGGGGCCTGCCTCGCGGGAACGAGGTCCATGGCGGTCATGAAACATGTAGGTCTCAACGTCGCTTCCGACCCGCTCATGACATCGTCTTATACGGGCGTACGGGGAGGGTTCGTGGTCGTGGTAGCCGACGATCCGGGCATGCATTCCTCCCAGAACGAGCAGGATTCACGGAACTACGCGCGGTTCGCTAAGGTACCGCTCTTCGAACCGTCGGACGCACAGGAGGCGAAAGCCCTGCTCGGGACGGCATTCGAGGTGTCGGAGCGGTTCGACACGCCCGTCATATTCAGATCCACGACGAGGATATCGCATTCAAAAGGGATTGTCGAGCTCGGCGAACGGAAGGAAGGGCCGGCGCCGGAATACGAAAAGGACCCGTCCAAGTATCTCATGGTTCCCGGAAACGCCCGAAACAGGCGCGTGGCACTGGAGGAAAGGACCGGGCGGCTTACGGAATTCTGCAACGGATTCGAGGGGAACCGGGCCGATTACGGCAACACCGATATCGGCATTATCACGTCGAGCATATCCTATCAGTACGTCATGGAGGTGTTCGGGGATTTCTCGATTCTGAAGCTCTCCATGAGCTATCCCTTTCCCGACGACCTCATACGTACGTTCGCCTCAAAGGTCGAAAAGCTCATCGTGGTCGAGGAGCTGGACCCCTTTATCCTGGAACATGTAAAGTCACTCGGCCTTCATGCGGAAGAGAACCTCACGCCCCGTATCGGAGAGCTCAATCCCGATATACTTCTCAAGGCGCGCCGGACCCTTACCGGTGATGGGGATAACACCGTTGGTTCCGCGCATGAAGAGACCCAATCCCCGGCCGATCCCCCGGCCCGTCCGCCCGTGCTCTGCCCGGGCTGCCCGCACAGGACCGTGTTCTACGGTTTGAAGAAGCACAAGCCCATCGTGATCGGAGATATCGGATGCTACAGCCTGGGCGGCCTTCCGCCCCTCGAGTCCATGGACGCCATAATCTGCATGGGCGCCGGCATCAGCGCGGCGATGGGCGTATCGAAGAGCGGAATCGACAGGCCCGTTGTCGGCATCGTCGGTGATTCCACCTTCTTCCACTCCGGCATCACGGGACTTCTCGATATCGGCTACAACAGGGGTAATGTCACCATCATCGTACTGGACAACCGGATTACGGCAATGACGGGCCACCAGAACCATCCGGGTACGGGAAAAACGCTTTCGGGCGAGGATACGTTCAGGGCAAGCATAGAGCGGTTCGGCGAGGCCGCGGGAATAGGGCGAATCAGGGTGTTCGATCCGTACGACCTCGAGGAAACGGCGGCAGTGCTGGGGGAGGAAATCGAATGTCCCGAGCCCTCACTTCTCATTTCACGGCGGCCCTGCCTGCTCAGCGGCGGGAAAACGGCTCCTCCCTTTCACGTGGACGCCGATGGGTGCAAAGCGTGCGGAATCTGCTTCAAGCTGGGCTGCCCGGCGCTGGCAAAGGAAACGGATGAAAACGGCGAGTGGAAGGCCGTCATTACACAGTCCCTGTGCACGGGGTGCTCGGTCTGCGCCCAGGCCTGCCCCTTTGACGCCATCGTCCGTGACTGAAAGAGATTGACCCCTTTTGTTATGGTACACATACAATGCGCTTCATCGGCGATTTTCACATCCACTCCCACTATTCCATTGCAACGAGTAAAAAGCTCGTTCCCGAGTACCTGGACCGGTACGCACGCATCAAGGGAATAACCGTTGTCGGAACCGGGGACTTCACCCATCCCGGCTGGCTGTCCGAGCTCGGGGAGAAACTGGAGCCCGCTGAGGAGGGGCTTTACGTGCTGAAGGAGGAAGCGGGGGATAAAATCCTCGATCCTCCCCTCCCCCCGCAGGCGCGGACAAAAAAAACCCGTTTCCTTCTCACCGCCGAGATCAGCTCTATATACAAACGGGACGGCCGCGTCCGCAAGGTCCACAACCTCCTGTTCGTTCCCGATTTCGAGAGTGCCCGCAGGATACAGGACCGGCTGGAACGAGTCGGCAACATACGCTCGGACGGACGGCCCATACTGGGGATAGACTCGCGTGACCTCCTCGAACTGGCACTCGAAGCCGCTCCGCGGGCCTTCTTCGTGCCCGCCCATATATGGACCCCGTGGTTTTCCGCGCTCGGTCATAAATCGGGATTTGAAAGCATACGCGCATGCTACCGGGACATGACCCCGTACATACACGCGGTTGAAACCGGGCTCTCGAGCGATCCTCCCATGAACTGGATATGCTCGTTTCTCGATCCGTTCACCATAATATCCAATTCCGACGCCCACTCGCCGGAAAAACTGGGCCGCGAGGCGAATCTCTTCGACGCCGATCTCTCCTATGGTGGATTGACAGGGGCATTGAGCGGGGGAAAACAGGCCGGTTTCAGAGGCACGGTCGAATTCTTCCCCCAGGAGGGCAAGTACCATTACGACGGTCACAGGAAGTGCGGCGTCCGGTGGGACCCCCTCCAGACGGTCAGGAATGACGGTATATGCCCGGTGTGCGGAAAAAAGGTGACCGTCGGCGTCATGAACCGCGTGGCCCGGCTCGCGGACAGGGACAATCCCTTGACCCGTGATAGCCGTTCTCCCTATTACTCCCTCATACCACTGAAGGAAATTCTCTCAGAGCTTTGCGGGACCGGACCTTCATCGAAAAAGGTCGGGCTGGAGTACAATGCGCTCGTCATGAAAGCCGGCTCCGAGTTCGACCTGCTCCTGAACCTTCCGGAGGAGGAGGTCGAGAAGCTCGGCGGGGAAATGGTCGGGGCCGCCGTTTCGAGAATGCGCAGGCGCGAGGTTGTCATAGAGGAGGGGTTCGACGGGGAATTCGGGAAAATCTGTCTCTTCCCGGAAAAATCTACGTCTTCGGCCGGGCCGTCGCTCTTCACTCCGGTGAAAAACGGTGCCGGGGACACGGCCGGTTCCCCGGCTTATTCATCAGGAGCGGCCGCCGGATCGGCTTCGGCCGAAGCCGATCCGGTCCGGCTTATCCGGTTCAATCTCGGGGAGTACAAACGGCTGAGCGGCTCCGGCTGCAGCAGTGGCGGCGGGAAGGGTTCTTCGGAATCGAAGGGAAGTCCGGGAACGGGCCGAAAAGTATACTCGCTCAACAGCAAGCAGCTGGAGGCCGCGCATCACCCCGGCGGTCCGGCCCTCATTATCGCCGGGCCGGGAACGGGGAAGACGGTGACGCTCGCCTACCGCATAGCCCATCTTATCGACAGGTGCGGCGTGAATCCCGGGAGCATACTCGCCCTCACCTTCACGAACAAGGCTGCTCAAGCAATAACACAGCGGCTTGAAAAAACCCTGGGAGAAAAGGCGGAAGATGTGCGTGCCTGCACTTTTCACAGGTTCGGGCTTTCCGTTCTCGAAGAGAGCTGCGGTACGATGAAGGGGCTCGGCCGGCCCCGCCCCGGTTTCACCATAATCGATTCGAGAGACAGGGAGGCCCTTCTCGCCGAATACGGCCATGATGCCGACACGTATGCGGCTTTCAAGGAGAAACACAACATTGTCGATCTAGACGATCTTATTCTTTTACCGCTCGAGCTGTTCAATAACGGGCGCGTGCTCGCGACATACCGCAGCCGGTT
>Ga0180431_10001988_pt1 | contig 27756 bp, 20 predicted proteins | sample SS_ome_11_FD_132459 | JGI IMG/M metagenome (GOLD analysis project Ga0180431, IMG submission 132459) | Hypersaline lake sediment archaeal communities from the Salton Sea, California, USA - SS_1_MS_1 metaG | ecosystem: Environmental > Aquatic > Non-marine Saline and Alkaline > Hypersaline >... | reverse complement strand
CGTGTGCAACCAAACAGGCAGGTGGGAATCTGGATTGAAATTTCATTTCCCAAACAAAATTAACCTTGGTTTTGATTTTTTCCAAAATTCCCACCTGCCTGTTTGGTTGCACACGCCTCTAGTTCTTTTTCCATTTCTAGCTGTGTTTCTTGCATCGTCTGTTTTCACACAACAAACGTGAATAGATAATATTGATCTAAAATAATTTGTGAGAGATGAAAGTTCTACTAAATTTTTTTGGTGAGGGAAGATGGGAAATAATAAAAGTTGTAAATTTTTTGGTGAGAGAATTGGAAAATGTAAAATAATTTGTGGGATATGAAAGTGCTAAATTATTATTCGTTGGTCGGTGGGTCGCCGATGGGCAAGTGCGCCGCGCCGCCCAGCGCCTCGAGCGTCGCGGCGCTCAGCTTGTGCACGTGGCCGACCTTGAGGTGGAAGGAGCCGCCGATGCAGAACCGCGAGCGGGCGTCGAGGCGGAACAGCTCGCCGGCGCGGAACGTCGTCTTCTTCCACGTCTGCTTGCTGCCCGAGCGGTCGAGCACCCACAGCGGATTGGTCGGCGCGTCGCCGTTGCGCTTGGCGATGATGCGCAGGTAGAAGCCCGCCTCGGGCGCGCGGCCCTCGCCGGCCTCGAGCCACTGCGCGACGCCGTGGGCCTGCCGGCTGGCCAGCACGCTCTGCTGCTTCGCGTCGGTGGGCGACACGTACGTCGCGTGCGGATAGTTGGCCTCAATCAGCGCGCGGACGCGCTCGCGGCCAAAGTAGACGGGCGACCCGGGCCGCAGCGTGTACGTGACCCACGTCCCGTCGGCGTCCTTGAACTTGAGCTCGCAGGTGGAGCTGTGCAGCGGCTGCGCCGGCGCCGGGGGCGCCGCGGCCTGCGGCGGGATCGTGTCGTCGTACGCCGCCGACGAGACGGCGGGCACCGCGTCGGACCGGTAGCCGGCGACGGCAGTCAGGCACTGCGGGAGCGCCGGTGGGGGCCGCACGCGTGGGGGTGGTACCGGCAGGCTGGCCGACTTGGGGACGCTGATGGCGGCGACCATGGCGGTAGCCATAGCGGTGACCGCCGGCGGGGGTCTGGGTGCGGTGGTGGACGGTGGCGTTGTCCCAGACGAGGAAGACATGATAGTAGAAGCTTGGTTGTGAGACTTGGTTGGTTGCATTTGAAACTTGGTGACAGGCTGTGGCTGAGTGGGTTAATTGTGTGAAGCAATCCATGGAATATTCCTTGGAGGGACCCTCCTCCGTCTACAAGAGTCCCTATTCTATACAATTTTAAATATTGGACAACAGACCCACAACAAACAACATTTCCTCTACACCTCCCCTCACCCATTATATCTTCCCTCAAGCATCTTCACAACCAACCACATTTCACATGGCAACCACCCTCGAGGGCTGAAACGCGTCGCTTGGAGATTCTTCTCGTCGAGACTTCCGAGGCAGAGATATCCAAGACGGGACGACCAAGATGTCGGATGCAGCTCACTCGTCATTGATCCGCTTGGACCCTTCTATGGACTTGCCCTACCATTTTGAATTTCTCCAGGATGAGACTCTTCCAACCAATCGCCGTCTTGGATTTGTGATTCCCACCACAAATCATTTAAATCTATATTCTGATCCGTTTATTCGCAATCTGACGAATCGTAAGAATAGGAAAGGTCCACGTAGCTCTCTAGACCCACCGAATGAGGGCAACAATCCCCGGCAAAGGTTAACATGATGACAACCTTGGATGAAAAGCAATGGGAAAGCATTGTCTTGATGGTCGTCAAAATCTTTATGTCGTAGTGGCCACTGTCGTAACAAATCATCTGGTCAACCCTGTCCAAAATGACAAGGCTTCGATCCGTGTCAAAGGTTGACATGAAAAGATTCTTGATGGTGAGATGAGGCAAACCACCCAGGGTTTCAAAGGAAGAGAGGTAAAGGACTTGAGGAATCCCGAGAGACTCGGCCATTGCTTTGGCAAGACTTGTCAAGTCAGCCTGAGGCCTTGAAGCTTTCCACGCCATAACCAAGGTTTGACGTGTCGGGTTTAACCAAAATTTTTCGAGGGATTCGTCAAGCGTGTCCTTGCGAGCATGGGCACATGCTTCAAGGGCTGATCCCGAAACAAAAACCCTCTCCAAAGCAGACGCTATTCCACTTTGAGGCTTGACTTCTCCCAGTCCACGCTCAAAATCTTCTAAGGTTACACACAAACCATCCTTGTCCACTTTGGAAGGATCTTCTGGGTCAACCACTCTTGCAATGGCATAAGAGGTTGCTGCACGCACAACACCTGCAAGCTCTGCCCCAGAATAGTTTTCTGTCTGGGCGGCTAGAGAGGAAATGTCCACAGGCTCAATATGTCTTGATGCCTTAAGGGCTTGGGTATGAATCTCAAGAATTTCCAATCGAGCTTCTTCATCCGGAAGACCAATTCTCAGTTGAACTTCAAAACGTCCGGGGCGCAAAAGAGCCGGATCAATCAGCTCCCGTCGGTTGGTCAGACCAAATACAATCGCTGAGTTTCGCTCTTGCAATCCATCCATCATGGTCAAGAATTGATTGACCATCGAATCGCCAACCCCGGTCCCGTCCGAGGTTGACCCACGCACCTTGAACATGGAGTCAAGCTCATCCATAATAATGACATGAACTTGGTCCGGATCCGCATCGGCCTCTGCAAAAAGTTCACGGAGTAGACGTTCCGACTCACCAACATACTTGGAAAGAAGTTCTGGACCATTGACTTTCTTGGGTTCTGGACAGTGGAGAAAGGAGGCAAGTTGTTTTGCGATCAGGGTTTTCCCACAGCCGGGAGGACCATAAAGAAGGACGCCTCTCACTCGAACATGACCCAAGTCTTTTAAAAGATCCTTGTCCAGAGCATAAGGGTAAAAGACGCGGCGACAAATTTCTTCCGTTTCTGTCCGGAGACCACCGATACCCATTTCACGAAAGTCGATCCGAGAGCGAAGAAGGGGTTTGCGAAGGACAAGAGACTTTTGGAAGGGTGGTTCCACAAGAATATCTTCAATGACCATGGTCGACTCAGGGTTCCAAATGAAGGTCTTGGTTTCATCATCATGACTTGAATCATGGTCGAAACTACCCGAACCACGACCAAAACCGACAAAACCAAAAGAAAACTGGATAGCCTCTCCCTTGAAAAGAATAAAAAAGTGTTTGGAATCTTGAATGACAAGGTTTGTCATTGCGCCAATCACCATGGTCGTCAACTCGTCTTCTGTCAATTCAAGCTTGAATGATGCACCATTTCGCAGGGAGCGTGCATAAAGAAGAGTGTGAAGATGGGGAGGCGAAGGGTCAAGGATCCCTGGATTATGAGCCTCAAGAAAGGAATCAAGAGACACGGACAAGTCTTGGCGTTGGATCAGATTGAGCCGAACTTCATCTTCTCCTACACTAGAATCTCCAAGAGTTGCATAGCTAAAAGACTTTCCCAAGGGGCGAGATTCGGAGGGTGGATTTGCCAGGCAAAGATATGGGAATTTCTCTGCAAGAGATGGATGAACAAGAATCTGGTTGCACTTTTTGCCACTTGCTTTCTTGACAGTCAAACGCAGCATGATAAAAGTGATTCTGAGTTTGAGCCTTTTTCGTAGAAATTACGAAATCAAATCAGAGATTTGTATCTTCATGGAGGATTAAATAACCCCTTGCAACTGTTCAACGAGCTCTCGGTATTCTTCGATCAACATTAGGCGTTTGTACACAACCTCTGTTTCCAAAAGAAGAAATGGCTTTTCTTTGGGAAAGATTCAAGATTTTTGGTGCTAGCATAACTGTTTCTCACATGATTTACAAACCATCAGCCTTGGCAAGTAATTCTGACAGGGGTCTTCGCTCCATTATGGAGTCACAAAGAGCCCATACCTTGGGACACAACCCCGATACTTTCAGGCCCTCCAGGTAGTAGTGAAAGGATCGTTTCCAAGCTTTGTGAAAATCTGTCATGATCATCTCTGCAGCCCCACCATCCGGGTATTTGGCAAAATATTTGGGCAAGACGGGGTATCCTCCGCCCCCAATTGATGTAAAGCAGGTGTAGAGAAAGCCCCACCAATCATTTCGACGGAAATCATCAAAGCTAAGAGGCTTTCCCTGGTAGATCTTGAGGCGCGTCTCTGGATCAATGGAATCAAAAGATTCGGGAGACCAAATTTCGTCGGGGCCTAACGGATGTTCTTTGCAGGATGGAAATTGGGTGTAGCCGAGGGTTGGGTCAAGGCAAGAATGGCCAAAGTCCACAAGGTAAAGACCAACTGAAGACGGGCTTCCGTCTGAAGTTCCCAAGTGGCCATACATAAGGTTGGATGGTTTAATGTCGCCATGCACAACCTTGTACCGGTGCATCGTTGCAAGGACCTTGGCCAGTGGTCGAAAAATCTTGACACACATTTCTTGGATAGCCTTGGGAGGGTCGGGAGCATCGAAAGATTCGTTTATCATGTCAAACACCTCTACCGGGCGGTCATGGTCCATGAGGTGTTTTGAGTCAATGGCCTCACCGGCTTCAGCCTTTTGCAAAACATCAAAGTCAAACTCAGCTGTCTCGACACCCGCCTCCGACAAGACACGATCCATCACAATGTAGGCGACGGGTTTGTTGTCATCAGAGACACCTGAAAAACATCCATAGTAGCCTGGCAGATGTTTGGCCAGGATCGGCAGGCGTTGACGCAGTAACATCAGATAACGGAGGACGAGGGATTCTTGCTGGACTTCCTTGAGATGGGCGGGTTCGGTCACGCCCACCTGCTTGACAACCAAGGGTCTCAATGTCAATTCAGGAGCCTTCAACTTGAACTTGAGGAATTGTTTCTTCACCAAGGCTTGAAAGCTTTCCTGGGCAACCACGGGCATCACAAAGCCAAAGCCGCCTGCCTCGGTCAACGCCTCTTTCGACTCGAACCAAAAGTAATGGTCAAGGGACTTGTCCTCCGTCAAGACGGGACAATCACAAATTTTTGGTGGAGTGGCCGTGGGGGATGGGGAGCGACGTCGAAGCTTCAAGAAGGGAGGGCGGCCAGGCATTTTTCTATTGGAGTGATTTGAGTGGAACGAAAGATTTGTGACATCTGTCTCTCTTAAACAATTTTTTAGAGGTCCGGTCAATTGAATATGCTCCAAAAACATGGACATTTCGCCAAAGATTGAAAATCAAATTTGATCTTGTGAGAATGGATATTTGGCCGGAAATGCCATGTTGTGGGGTTTAAATAACGCCCAGCCCCAGTATATTTCAGAGATCAAGTGAGATCTCAAAAGCCTGTGATGTCCCAACGGTTCGGGAAGGCGATTCAAGATCGTCTCGTAAAGCAAGTCAGTTCGACTCTGGCCGTAGGCACTTAGGCCTCTGTAAGATAGTGGTTAGTCTACTGGGCTCTTAACCCAGGAGCCGGAGTTCGATTCTCCGCGGGGGCATTTAAAAATACAAGCCTGCGATTTCCCAACGGTTCGGGAGCTATGTTAAGGGCATAGTGCTAACGCAAAGTAAGTTCGATTCTTGCCGTAGGCATCCGAGAGTCATTGATACTCAAGACCATGGGCCTTTCGTACAATGGAAGTACATACTGTTGGCTTCAGTGAAACGGGAGTTCGATTCTCTCAAGGTCCACAACGGGAACATGGTGTAATGGTAGCATCGAGGATTCCAGTCCTCGGGATACGGTTCAATTCCGTATGTTCCCATCAAAAACAAATCTGGCTCTGTAGTTCAATGGTAGAACGGGTGGCTGTTAACCACCTAACGAAGGTTCGATTCCTTCCGGAGCCGTCATACACAAGGGCCTATAGTATAATGGTAGTACACTGTGCTTGCACCACAGAAACGGGTGTTCGATTCGCCCTAGGTCCAAGATCCACATGTGAGGCCTAAGGGTTAGGCAGGTCATTGCAGACGTCCAGATAGAAGGTTCGAGTCCTTCCACATGCTAAGGTGCGCTCATGGTGTAAAGGCAGCACATGTGTCTACGGAACACATAGTTTGGGTTCAATTCCCAATGAGCGCTAAAAGGTACTGAGGTGTTAACGGTTGCACACCCGATTGAAGATCGGAGGGAGGCAGTTCGACTCTGTCCAGTACCACTGGGGATGTAGTTCAATGGTAGAACACCCGCACTAATGGTCCAACGGTAAGATACTTGGCTTCCATCCAAGCGACCAGGGTTCGACTCCCTGTTAGTGCACTGGTAGCGTTGTCCTCAGTGGTGGAGGGCTCGTCTAGAAAACGAGTGGTCTACCCTGCGAGTTCGAATCTCGTCGCTACCTACCTGGTATGGTGTAATGGAAGCACAAGGGATTGTAGTCCCCTTGGATCCAGTTCGATTCTGGATACCGGGACTTAAAACATGGTGACGTCGTATAAAGGTTAGTACTCGGGTCTGTCGCACCCGAAATCAGGGTTCAAGTCCCTGCGTCATCGCCATATGGCATGGTGTAATGGAAGCACAAGGGATTGTAGTCCCCTTGGATCCAGTTCGATTCTGGATGCCGGGATAAAAAACGCGCCTGTAGTTCAATGGTTAGAACATCGTACAGTGTTCTGGTAGCGACGTCTTACGGTTAGACACCGGCTTGCTAAGCCGTGGGCATAACGCCCAAGTGGGTTCGACTCCCTCCGCTATCTCTAATCTCCTGTAGTGTAAAGGTGATCACGCTGGGCCTTGAACCCAGAGATGAGGGTTCGATTCCTTCCGGGAGCAATAAAAGGTACTGAAGTGTTAACGGTTGCATACCCGACTGAACCTCGGAGAGAGGCAGTTCGACTCTGCCCAGTATCTGCGCCTGTCTATCGCAAGATCAGGGTTCGATTCCCTTCGTTATCAAGCCTCTATATGTCAATGGCAGATCACCGATTTAGTAAGTCGTAGACGGAAGTTCGATTCTTCCTGGAGGCACATAAAAAGGGGGTTGTCACTGTAGGTGCACTCGCCGATTTGCAATCGGCTTGGCTAGGTTAAATTCCTGGGACTTCCACCAAAAAAAATAGGTGTGCGAAGCTAAATGGTTGGGCGTCTGATTGCAGCTCAGAAGATAGATGGTTCGATTCCATCCGTACACTCTTAAACCGTCGTGGTGCAAAGGTAGCATAACGAGCTCTCCCCTCGTTGATGGGGTTTCGATTACCCCCGACGGTATCCATGCCTTTGTAAGACAGTGGTTAGTCTACCGGACTTTTAATCCGTGTAACCGGAGTTCGAATCTCCGCGGGGGCATTTAAAACCAAGCCTGCGATTTCCCAACGGTTCTGGAGCTATGCTGGCCGTAGGCAAAGTTCACATGGTGTAAAGGAAGCACACTGGTCTTCGAAACCATTGGTTAGGGTTCGATTCCCTATGTGGACTAAATGGGTAGCCTGCGATTTCCCAACGGTTAGGGAGCTACGCTTAGGACGTAGTGCGTAAGTAAAGTCAGTTCGACTCTGGCCGTAGGCAAAAATGCACATGTAGTTTAATGGAAAAATACCAAGTTGCCAACTTGGAGTTGGGAGTTCGATTCTTCCCTTGTGCATATGAACCGATTAAAGCCACTCTTCATTCGCTCTCGCCAGTGGTCTGGCCCCCGTTCTTATACAGCGAGACGGTAAGTTCGATTCTTTCCGGGAGCATATGCCTGTGATTCCCCAACGGTTCGGGGACTTCCTTTAAGCGGAAGCGCTCACGCAAAGTCAGTTCGACTCTGGCCATAGGCATTTGAAACCGTCTGCGATGTCCCAAGGGTAAGGGAACTCGTCTGAAATTACGAGTGCTGTAAAGAAAAGTCGGAATAGCCCTTCTAGTATAACGTAGTACACCCGGCTGGACCCTCGGGAAGTCCTTGGTTAAAGTCCAAGGGTTGTGGACCCAAAAGCCCTGTAGTTTAATGGGAGAACACCTGTATGACACGCAGGAAAAGGAAGTTCAATTCTTCCCAGGGCTATATTACCAAAAATGTCAAGCATAAAATGCTCTGGTTGATTGGCCTAAAGGCCATTTGTATCAAGCCTCTATAATACAGTGGTAGTATATCTGTCTTGTAAACAGACAACGGTAGTTCGATTCTGCCTGGAGGCACTTGGTCACTAAATCATCTGGCGTTGATGTCTCCTTTACACGGAGGATGGGGCAAGTTCGATTCTTGCAGTGACCTTGGGAATGTAGTATAGTGGTAGTATACGTGCTTAGGGTGCGCGTGACCGGAGTTCGATTCTCCGCATTCCCCTTTAACCAAATGATAGCGAGGCTCTACGGTTGAGCATTGTGCTCTAGCGGGTTCGACTCCCGTCGTTATCTTTTTTTATTTGGAAGAGATTGTTCCTTAAAATAAAGAGTTTATTCTTTGGTCATCGAAAGTGGGAGACACATTGTGGAATAAACCACTTGAGGGGTTTAGAAGCCAGGCCTTTTCGACGATGCCTTCTCCATTCACCAAGGCGGCACAAGCCGGACATTCTGACAAAAACAATGTTGGCAACCCGGCCCATTCTTCCTCTTCCGAGACGGCCTGACCATCTTTGAAATAACCAGTGTCCTTGTAGAACCCTTTAAACCCTGTCACATGAAAAGGCCCACAGCCGTGAATAAGGGTATGTGCTTTGAGCCAAGCGGCTTCTCCCTCTTCCACTGTACCACAATCCTTGTAAACAAATGGGTCGACGGAACCATACCCACAAATCCTATCGCCACATAAAAAAAGGCGGTAGGGTTTTCCTCTGGGACGTCTTGGAAACTTATATTCGTCAACGTAGGAATCGTAATGACTACTGAATGTATTCTTTTGATCCTCAATTTCCTTGTCATCCATACTTTGGACATTGACAAGATCCCATGGCGTTGCAAAATGAGCCGATGCCATCGTGAATTGTATCAAGGGAAAATTCATGACCTCAGAATCCTACGGATCCAAGGTTCGAGCTTCGCTCTTACCAGCCTCTAGGTTTCTGGTTTTCTTTTCCGTTGTTTAAATAACACTAATCATCTTTTGATGTGTAAAGACCAATTGCCCGTTTGGTGTAATGGATAGCATGAGCGACTTCTAATCGCTTGGTCAGGGTTCGATCCCCTGAATGGGTGCTTGAAAACAAGATTATTTTTGAATCCCACTGCTTAGTAGTAGACTGGGTAGCGAGCTGCATCGTGATCGTGAAGCGGCCACCAAATGGCATCCTTGAGAACCTTGGCCGTCTCATCGGCCAGACGGTCCTTTTGGTGGACGGCAAAGCGGATGACGGGCATGTCGTGATCGGTGAAGCGGAAAACACGAGATTCAAAGCGGACACTGTACTCGTGGGACCGAAGGCCGGTGCCTCTCCTCCATGACGACGTGGCCAAGGTTATCACCGAGTTGAGCTTTCCTCTCTCCATGCTCGTCCAGTGGTGCATGCATAGTGACGAGAAGTGGCGCCCCTCTTTTGACATTCTCCGAGCAGAGCTTCTCCGGTGGACCCCCTTTTGAAAGACACTTCTCGAAGAAAGAAACGCAAATTCTTTGTTTGCTCCAAAACCCTTGAATCAACTTTCCACACATTGTCAACCCTCCATGGCTACCCCGTTTCGCAGAGCCAAGCTCCACAGGGGAGCGGCCAAGGCACCAAGCACTGCGGAACCAAGTGAAGCCTCTAAGGAAGAAACTTGCCTTGGCATCCCCCTGAACCGCCTTGGCGAGGTTATTGCCAAGAAGCGTGACCTCACCACTTGGCTTGAGGCCCAAGAGGAACATGACTTGCGTCTTCTTTGGTCCCTTCTTGCCGCAGAAGCCCACCCGTCTCTCGGACGCTTGGTGAGCTACTACCTTGAGCATGGCTTTGAAGAGTTGGTCTTTAGCTCTGCCGCGAGCTTGGAACCTCACCACCTCCTCGAGGACATTGAACACCGTGCCGACCTCCGTGAACTTTGGACCTCGGTCGTTGTGTCTGGACCTGACGAGGCTTGTAGCTCCTACTTGGCCTATGTCCACGAGGCTGGCTTGGCCAATGGCCTATTTTTGACTCTGTCCGATGACTCCTTTGTCGAGGTGTGGCGGCGAGTCGTGAAGCTTCAACTTTCCTTTGCCGATGTTCTCTTGCCATCTCTAGCCCTCCAAGTCCACCAACGGGGCCTCCACTTTCTCTTGGCCTTCACCGACGGGTCCGCATCGTCCGTCCTCAAGATGGAACTGGCCAAGTCTGAACCAGCCAAGACGATTGTTTGCGTCGACGGTTCAGGGTCTGTCGTGAATGGGATCACCTACACCGACCCTTCTGGCTACAAGAGGCACGTAGACGGTATTTCACCTGGCGACGTCGAGGCCATCGTGTCGACCCTTGTCGGTGACTACTTTTCCGGCTTTGGTGCCAAGGTCCCCATCCACGGGGGCCAACGATGTGCCACTTGTCGATCCTCTGACCTAGGTGGCCGCTCAGGAACCCACAAGGACTCCAAGGGATCTCTCCACCGCATTTCGTCCCTCTTGTGGGTTGGCCGCGAAGCTCTTTGCCGGACAGTTGCACAGGCAGGAGTCGACCATCTTGGTTTTGCCACCAACAACTTTACCTCTTCGACAGATCACCGGCGCATCATTGACACGGCCTTGAAGGCTGCCGCCCTCGGCAGCCCCTACATCCTTGTGATTGTGGGTGATGGAGGCTTCAACGACTTGGCCAAGTTCAAGGCCGATCTCGCGACGCATGCCGATGCCTTTGCCTCGTGCATGGCCATCATCTTCAACCCCCTTCCTCACACCCCAGACCCACTTGTCCGTGAGATGGAAAGCATGTTTATCGAGTTCAACAAGACAGCGACGGGTTGCATCTACCACCTCTGCCGGACACCTGGCGAGGTCAATGCCGAGACGGTCAAGGCCTCTTCTGCCCAAAGCGTTCCAGGCTACCGGACCCTCTTGACTCCGTCTGGCCCCCTCTACCTCGTTGACGCTCCGCGGCGAGTCATCACCCGCCTCCTCGCCTCTGACCTGGACCTCATGGGGAGGGTTGGGGATACGCTGGTCAGCCTTGCCGAGGGTGCGGGTATTCAACTCTTGGTCTCGGACCCCGTCTTTTCCTCCCTCTATGGGGCCATCAAGATGAACCGCAAGAACGACGACCTTGACGTGGCCGAAAAGGCGATTTCCATCATTACCCGTTTTTCGGGTGTCAAGGGTCGAGTCATCCGTGGGTCTGAAAACGAAACCATCCTCAACCACCTCATTGACACGGCAGACGACGATGAAGAACGTGTGGAAGCCATGCAGACCATGCTCGCTGGAGTCAACGAAGGGTCCACCTCCCTCTACGAGATGAGGACCCTTACCACCCTTAGCGGCGACGACTTTCGCCTTGCCAAGCGTGAGCTTGCAGGTGACGGTTTGATCTACAGCGACGCAGCCCACTCCCTCCTTGACAACCTCTTCATTGTGGAGGCAGGGTCTTTTGAGGGAGAAGAAGGCCCATCCATCACCTTTGCCATGGATCGTCCCAGGGCCCTGAAGCTCGCATTCCAACTCTGTCTGACTCTCCACGGACGTGCCAACTACTTGGGCCGCCGCATCCTTCTCAACCTGTCCCTCTACCTCACCTATGATGCCAAGGTTGCCTGCGAAGAAGACCGGCGAGGCGTCGACGCTTCCCTTCTTCCCTTTGCGAGGGCCTACCTCGAGGCTTTTAGTGACCATGACGTCATTGGTCTTGTGCCGTCAACTCCCAGTGAGGATGATGCTGCAGGCGTTGAAGAGACCAAGGCGCCGCCACCCGGTGAGGAGGAAGAAAACACCAAGGTCGAGGAGGAAGACTTGGTTGACGAAGCTTCTGGCCCCACAACTTTTGACCTCACAACTTTTGAGATGGCAGAGTTTCCCGAGTCCAACCTTGTTCCTACCTTTATGCGGTGGCTGATGCGTAGCCAGACGGATTTCCCCCACATTGTAGCATGCAAACCACTCCGCATCCTCATTCGTGACCTCTACCGTTTTTGGGCCATGCTCCGCCTGGTCAATGGCAGGGAGATGGTGACCTTTGACTTGCCAACCCAGGTCGTTCCGCCCGCCCGACTCGGGTGCCTTCCACCTTGTCGCCTCCAACTTTCGCCTAGACGGCTTTCTCGGTGATTCCCTTTGGCCGCGTCTACGTCGCATCGTCCGTCTTGGCCTCTGTGGCTACGAAGCTCTCATTCCCGAAATGCTTGGGGTGGGACTCATCGTCAACCCCGACTGGACGGTCGACTTGGACTTTCCCTACAGATGCCTTGACGCCGTCATCATTCACGACTTTCAAGTGGGTCCCGAGGCTCTGCGTGACGAGGATGGCCGTATTGTCGGCGTCAACTGGGAAATCTACTTTCAACGCCTCGTCCGGACCCGCCTTCTTGTTCGTCAGCTCTACCTGCAGCTCAAGCCGATGTTTGGTCGCAATGAGATTGCTCCGCAACTGGCAAGCTTTTGCAAGCCGTGGGGTAACGCCCTCCCCGTGTGGATCAGTGAAGCCGAGCCTGCAGTGGCTGCCAAGATGAAGGCCGCCTACCGCCATGTGACACCCAAGGCGGAAGTCGTCAACTACTTTGCCGACCACGCCTCGACATCGGCCAAGATTGACGCCTCCATCTTTTTGCACTTTACCTGGTCTCACCTCCTCAGTATTCCGGATCTTACGGCATCTCTTGGCCTCCACCCTGACGTCGTCCAACGTGCCATTGAAATCACAGGAATCAAGTTGTCTTACTCTACCGCGGCCGACCTCTTTGGTGTCTTTCAAGGCGACTACACCCCTCCGCCACAGGGCACCGTGATTCCCATTCCTCTGACCAAGCTCAACTTTGAGACGTCGGTCCCCGGCCGAATGAAGCAAGTTCGTGAGTTTTCCATCACGGTGGGATCGCCCGACCATGCACGCTTGAAGGACCAAGTGATGGGCCTCCTCGAAGGCCACATGAAGGTTCAACTCCGCCTCCCCGAGCCAGACCCGGATGCAACGGGTGACGCCATGTGCATGGTCTGCTGTGCCACCTACCGCATCGGTGATGTCGCGCGATGGTCGTTCCGCCCCTGCTGCTCCCACGCCCTTTGCATCGAGTGTGTCGACAAGTCGTCAAGGACTACCACACGCAAGCTCAACTTGTGGCCCGTCTGCCCCTTTTGCCGTGCTGATTACCCGGTGGACCTCCTCAACATGTTTGGCTCTCCCGAGACGGGGCCAAGGGGAGACTACCTCGAGGGGCTACGCGGGGCGATTGTAGGTGCCGACACGGTTGGCCCGGCAGACCTTCGCACAAGTTACAACTTTTCCCTTTGCCTCGGGGAGAGATGTCACCGTGTCATTCCCACCTTGAGAGCATGTGGTGCTCGAGACGACGACCTACCCACCCTTTGCTCCACGTGCTTCTCGGCCCTTCCCGACGCAGACGACACCAAGAAATGTGATCCAGCCTTTGGCGGATGTGGCACCTACATTTCGCGCATTGACGGGTGCAACAATGTGGACTGCCCATGCGGCAAGTCCATTTGCTGGCTTTGTGGTGCCATCCTCAACGTCTCCCACGACGAGAACCATTTCACGGATGGTTACTTTGGCTCGTCATGTGCGGGAGGGACCTTTGAGGGGTATGGTGGCGGCTATGACGACGGCTACGATTCGGACGGTTGGTGAGATGGATAGTCGGTGTCATGGCTAGTGACTTGGTCAAGTAAAAAAAATAACAGTTGTATTTTCATTGGTCTTGGTTTATTGGGTGATGAATTCACCGGTTATCAATAAACATGGCCTATTGTGAACCCCCTGGCATCTTGACTGCCAAAGCCGCGTCGACCTTTACACCATTGGGCTTTAGCTTTTCGCACATTCAGACCCGGTCGAAAATCGCAGGCCATGTCAAACATTGTCTAGAGGTGCAACGGCGCAACAAGAATGGGACGGACCCATACAATGACTCTACCACGCCCTCCTACTCAATTGTCTTGTGGCACGAGGGTTACTACCAAGGGAAGCCGTGGTATATTGCCACGGAGGGTTCAGCTGCGCTGACGGAACTACAAAGTTATTTTGATTCTATTGTTGGCTTTGCAAAGAGCCTTCAAGAAAGCAAGGGCATCCCCACAAGGATGCTCTTGACCGTCCCAGCTCCAATCACGGGAGTTGTTGCCGACTCACCCTTCCTCACCGCCCTCGTGAAGGCCATGTCCAATGCTCTTTTAGTGGGACTTTCCATCGGCTTTCAAATTGCCTCTGAAGACTTTACCAACCTCACGGCCGTGGTGCAGGCCCTTGGACACCACGACTACATTGTAGCAGTCGATAATGAAAATTTTGGAGGGATCAAGGCCAAGAATGTGAGTGAATGGGTACAAACCTTTGAGGCCAGTCTGAACAAGGAGGGTATTTTCCCAACGCAAATTCCCGTGGCCGGTACCGCAGCATTCAATTCCAATTGGGAGGCGCCCTTGGTCAATGTGTGGGAAATGTATGGAGAGACTCCCTATGACACTGCCATCGCGTCCAACCGAAACAAACCCCAAGCTGCCTTTGCAGCCTTGTCCCAAATTCCAAGCACAAGCGACGTTCCCAACGGATTCAAGTCGACTATATCTGGTAATGGGGTTCCAGGATGGTATGCCTTTGACATGGCATGCGCTGGCTCTTTATGTGATTGCTTGGCCCCATCCTTTGGCAAAAAGAGCAAGGCAAATCCATGTGGCTCCTACACCGTATTTGGCAAATGGTCCCTCAAATATGTTCTCGAGTTCCTAGGCCTTGTCCAAGCAAACCTCTACCCCGGCTCGTCCCCAACCTTTGTCCTTTACCAATCCGACTTTTTGCCAATGGCGTGGATTTCTGAATAATATATTATCAATTGACCCTCTTGACCCCTCCATGGCCCAGCCTCTGGCGCCGATTCACGACGAATCTCTTCCGTTTAAGGTTGCGTTGGAGGATGCGGTGATTGGCCTGGTTTGCCTTTTTCCAATTCCTCACCCTCGTATGGCGAACCGTGTCGCGTTTTGAATTTACCAAGGCACTTATGCCTGGCAAGCGACTGTCAACCACAACACCCTGGAAATGCCTCATTCGGCGAAGATAGGCTAATAAACGTTTTGTGTTTTTGGGGACGCGTCTCCGCCCCACATACCCCAACTTGTACTTGGCTATCATCCTCACAATCACATCCGTGTCTTGGCACCCGACGGGTCCAAAGGCTTGGTCATAGCCCCTGATTCCCATAAAGTATTTTCGCGGGTAGGCGATGCATCCGTAGGTGCCCGCTCCCTTGGTGAGATGCAGAACGGCTTTCCCTCGCCGCCGCCGCATAGCATTGATAATCTTCATGCCTCCCCGCGGACCCACCATTACATCTCCGTCAAGGTTTACCAAGATTCGTCCCGAGGCATGCACGTGTGCCGTGTTTTTAGCGACTGAGGCATGAAACCCTTCTGCAGGGGCTTGGAAAATTTTGAGGTAGCCCGAGGCCAAGGCCTTGGCACAATGGGTCTTTGCCCATCCCAAGAGGCCGGGAGTCGGCCCCAAATCTGCCAAAACAAATTCAACTGCTCGTTTGTCCCTTGCATTGTGTGCAAGATTCTTTGGGAGGGTCCGCCTCAGCTGGTGGAGGCGGTGCATGCAGGTGATGCAAAATGATAAAGCTTTCGGCATTTTTATTCGATACGCTGAATTTGACAGTGTGACTGTGAATCACGTTGGAGACGTCTTGGATGATCGAGTATTGAGTTGAGGCAGTAAGGAAGCCAAGTGAAAATCACCATAAGGTTTTTTGTCCAATTTGGCACTTGCGCCTCCACACGAAAAGTCTAGACCTAGGGACGGGCACCACTGAAAATCAATTAGGTAGAGGACACCGTCCTTAACGCAAAGGTTTGAAAAGTCCCAATCATTGTAATGTAGACCGTGTTTGGCGAGTAGGGCCACAAGATCTAAAAGTTGACCTTGCCAATCCTCAGGCAAGACGGTCGTTGGGTCCTTCAAGGACGTCCCCACCCATTCCATGACAATTTCCTTCTTTTCCTCATTCACGTGGGCGAGCTTGGGGACGTGGGGTTTTCCCCACAAGCGCCTCAGCCAATAGACCTCACGCTCAAACATACCTGCCTCGGGATACATGGTCAAATCATACACCTTTCTCACATGGAAGGGAGGCATCTGCCACACACTTGCTGTAAAGCTCTTGCATTTCATCCAAGGTTCCTCAAGCTTGTGGCGAGCAATGTAGAGACGCCGTGTGGCTGACCCGTATTTTAAAACTTGAACCTGGCCAAAAAAGTGGTAGAGGGCCGAGGTAAAGTTTTCCTCAGTGTAAGCCTCTTGGTGGCACTCTTTTCCCTTGTAGATATGTCCCAGTTGCTTAATGGCTGGGTCTTCGGGTGCAATCCATTCCAGGATGCAAGACTTGGTAGAATGGGCAGCAAACCATTCAACAATCTTGAATAGACTTCCAAAATCCGAAGTGCACGAGTAGAGCCAGTGAACCAAGGCGAGACCGAGGACAAGATCTTTGGGCGGTAGTTTGGTTTCTGGTGTGACGTGGCAGTCGTGGATGGTGACTTGGCCCAAGCCATGTTCCGCGGACCACTCATTGACTTCATGAAGAACGTGGAGGTACTCCTTATCGTGCTCTACTGCAGCAACGTCTTTGAACTCTACCTTAAGGCCAATCTGCGAGGCAAGCCCAAGACACGCCCCCACATCCAAAAGACTCGTGTGGCCTTCTTCCATCACCAATTTTTCACACAAGACACCCAACCCGGTGTACTTTGGTAAAAGCCTCTTGGGGTTCAAACCACTCTCAGGATCTAATCGGTAGGCCTGGTAGCCCATAACCAACAGCCCATCCTCACTCTCTCGACACCCTCCCCTCTCGCTTTGGGATGCAAAGGCATTCTCGGACGAACTTCGACTGGAGGTGAAGGGTTTAAAGGCGTCACCCATCCTTTGTTTCTTTACCACCATTTCACGTCCTTCTTTTCCAACATTTCTTTGAAAACCTATTCACATTTCAAAACGCCCATGGTCCTAAGCGACTGGGAGGAAGTTCCTGCCTACTTGGCGACGGCAGCTTCCTTTTTCCTCTTTATGCCTCAGGTGCGTATGGCATACAGGGGTCAAGGCCACGTCGCATGGGGCACCGCCTCCATTTCTCTCTTTATGTCAGTTTGTTGGATTGTCTATGGAATTTTCCACAAGCTCGCTGCTGTGATTATTGCCAATGGATTTCTTCTATTTACGATGGGATTAATTGTTGTTCTTCAACTTTTACGCTCCTCTTTCCAAAAGACCACACCTGATAATTCTCATGGCATGGACCGCCCCAATGATCGATCACCTCGCCAAGATTGCACCCCTCCTTGCACCGTCATTCTCGAAGACTCTGGGCCGCCATCTGACGGCACGTGTGGGAATCAAGAAAGGGACGATTGTGTGTAGAGAAGAGGTTCCCGTCTTTGTGAACCCTTCGGGCATCGGATTGACTGAAGTCTTGGTGTCCGAGGTCAAGATTCGTGAAAGCTTTCCATTTCTTGACAATCTCCACGCCAATCCAAATAAGGCCAAGCGCGGACTCTTTGACTTGACGGCCGACCAACTCCTCTTGGTGGAACGCATTGAAACCAATGGTTTTGACACGGGGTCGGGATCTCAAACCCTAGGCCTGTCTCTTTTCGTGGCCATGGCAGCCCATGGATGTGACCCATCCACCTCGTATGCGGTAGGCACTTGGCCGTCCCGTGACGACGTCAACGAGGTGCGTGCCGTCAGTCTCCGTGACCTTGCACCAGGCGAAAATGTGACGATACGCTACGGTCCCTGCCTGACCATGCCTCAGCGCTATGGTTTTACAGCAAAATGCAGTGGCAAGTGTTGTAAGGTTGAGCCCCTCTCAGAGTTTGGACATGACTTGAAGAACCACCGTCCCTCGGGAACCATGATTCCCATTGGAATGCCCTTTCAAGAAGGAATCTCTGATTTTGAAAAGAAAGGAACAAGTGTTTGAAGAGGGAAAAGGAAGAAAATATTATTGAGGACTTCTCTACAAGAGAAAGACGGTAGCAAGGGTTTGAAAGGGCCCAAGGTAGGGGGCGGAGGGAGAAGACGCTTCACAAAAGTAGGTCAGGCAAGACGTAGCGGCAGGCCCATCGGCGATTCCGGGACCAAGAGGAGAAATTACAAAGCTTCTCAGGCCTTACCACAAGTTGTTGGGCCACAACATTCTGTGCCACACCTCAGTTCACTCAGTCAGTCAGTCAGTCAGTCAGTCACTCACTCAGTTACTCACCCACAGTGGCTGAGTGAGTGAGTGAGTCAGTCAGTCAGTCACTCACTCACTCGGTCTCCCTCACTCCCTCACTCCCTCACTCCCTCACTCACTCACTCACTCACTCACTCACTCACTCACTCACTCACTCACTCCCTCACTCCCTCACTCACTCACTCACTCACTCACTCACTCACTCACTCACTCACTCACTCACTCACTCACTCACTCACGCCATGGGGTGCTGCTGCTCCCAGACTGCGTTTCTGGCCACTGCAAGTGAGCCCTGCGAGACCTCTCGCTCTGAGTTTGGACACTTCGACGGCGGCTGCTTCCGCCCGCGCCGTTTGGTCGTGACCTACCTGTTCGTCGGATCCCATGCCAAGGACGCCCGGGTCGTCCACCCCTGGCAGTACCGCGGCCCGCCGACATCGGCGACGTACGAGACGTACCAGGCGGGTCTCCGCCGTCCGGCGGTGAACAAGAACGCGATGAGCACCTTCAAGCTGCACGTGCTCGGCTTCCTCCCAAGTGACCGCGTCGACGACATCGAGAAGTGGCGTCTGTTCTGCGACAGGTACACCGACGTGCTTGTCCCGAGGTTTACGGCGGTGGGGCTCGGCGGCTGCCTGATGCCGCTGCCCGCCAGGCCAACCGCCAGGCAGATTGGCTCCTTCACGCACGTGTCGGTCTACATGTCGCCGCATGACCCGCCGCTGTTGGCCATCCACCGCTTCGTGGCACAGTACCTCGACCTTCTCCGTCAAAGCCTCGCCGACGGCTTGCCTCCCTCCTCGGAGCAGCACACTGGGGTTGGGACGGAGCTGGGCAGGATGCAGCTGCTCGTCTTCCTGTTGCTGCACATGCGCAGCACCCCCCCCGAGTGGTCGGCAGCACCGATTCACCAAGTCCGCGTCCGTGACATTCATCCGCCGCCAGAGCTGCACCACCAGCTCCACCGCTGTGCTGTTCGCGCTCTCTGGCGGCAAACGCATCGCGCCTCCTCCTTGGCTCACACCAGGCCTCCGCCTCGCTGGCCTCGAGTGCTTGTGGGCCACAGGCACTCGCGAGCCGCCTGCGGTTGTGCCGGACCACGCGACGCCGGGCGAGGTGGACGGCCGCAACCGATGGGCACGGCTGGTAGGCGGCCCTGCTTTGCACGACGGCGACATCGAGATGCAGATGCAGGGCATGGCCTTCAAGTGCTCCGAGGACAGCTGCGTGGCGTACGCTCGTACTTGGCGCTGAATATATTTCTACCGAAAGCACTCCGCGGCGGGACCCAGCTATCACCCAGGTGAAACGACTCGAGCAGCGTCCAGTGTTTGAATTACCGCCGCGTCCAGCTGGGCAGCATGCTGCGCAGCCGGCTGACGGTGGAGGTGAGCGCCTTGCGGATAGTGGCGCCGGGGGAGGTGGGCCGCGGCGCCAGCTCCGTCTTCCACCCGCGCAGCGGCAGCTCCAGCGCCGCGACACGGTCGTACACCGACCCGAGGTACTCTGGCGTCGCCGTGATGGCGGGCACGTGGGTGCTCATGGTGATGAACGCGTCGCGCGTCATGCGCTGGTGCGACTTGAGCGTGCGGTTGTACAGGTCGCCGTTGAGGACAAAGACGCTGTACACCAGTAGGTACACCGAGTCGAGGTCGGTGAAGTTGCGCGCCGCCTCGGAGCCGGGGACGGCGGCGGCCGTCTCGAGGAATCTCCGGCTGAACATCTTGAGGACAAAGGAGACGGCGCGCGAGTGGTTGGGCATGGACACGCGGGTGAGCAGCGCGACGAGGGCGTCGACGACGTGCAGGCCCGCCATGTCGCGCCGGCGCATGTACGCGAGGCCCAGCGGCTTGGCGGCGTCCCACGCCGCGTTGCTGGTCAGCGTCGGCGTCGGGCGCACCGGCGAGATGATGGCGCCGATGACGCGCGGGTCCAGGATGCCGTGGCAGGCGTCCAGGAAGCCGGCGACGGCCTCGAGGCCGGGCGCCAGCAGCCGGGCGCGCTGCAGCTCCTCAATTGGGGAACGAGAAGGCGGGCAGCCACACGCGCGCGACCAGTGCAAACCAGCCTTGGAAAAGCAAACAAACGACATCGAAATTGACACACACACACACAGAGAACACAGACAGACACAGACAGACACAGACCGCTTCACTCCAGCGCCGCCTCGACAGTCACGACGGGCGAGATTCACTCGAGGTCGCTACTGGCGAGTACCCCAGAGGCTCCGACCAAACCGCGACCATCGCGTTTGCGACGCGCCCCGCGACGTCCTTCAGCCCCGCGACGTTGTTCCGGACAAAGTGACGGGTGTTGGACCACAAGCGCTGGAGGCGCGTTGGTGCACCCTTCTTCGGCTTGTCCAGCGGCACCACTGCGGTGCTCGCCGGCAGGCGGAACCGGTGGAGCGCCCAGTCGGCGTAGTCGTCCGTGTCCAGCGCCTTGAAGTCCTCGGATCGCCGCACGTCGTCCTCCAGCGGTGGCAGCGTCGGCAGGTTCATGTCCTCAGCAGCGGGCACAGCCGCCACCTCGCCGTCGTCCTCAAAGTAGCGCCACAGCCGACCACGCCACGGGGAGCGCGCGACGACGACCACCAGGGCCAAGTGCGTCGTTGCGAACTCGGCCACCTGGATCGCGCCGCACAGCAGCGTGCTGCTCTGCTCGCTGCGGTATGCCTTCTCGACGGTGGCTGAGCTGCCATCCGGCATGCTCAGGAAGTCCAGCACCTGACCGTCGCCGTCGCTTGCTGGGCACAGACGCCGCGGGTCGAGCGCTGCCTCGAACTTGGCCAGCGCGTCCGGAGACGGGTCCTCGGCGTCGGCGTAGGCGCTGGACACAAACGGCCACGGCAGGCCGGCCTCAGCCGGCGGAATGGGAAGCAGCGGGGCGTCGGGGGCGCCGGACACGCTGGACCACGGCTGCAGGAGCGATCGCCCCGTGTACAGAAGCTGCAGGCGCAGGCACCGCGGCAGGAAGGCGTTCAGGCGGAGCTGAACATCGGCCACCTCGGCGGGGGACATGGGCGTGACCGCAACGCCGCGCTCGCGAGCGGCGTCCGCCAGCTCGTGGCCAAACGACGACGGCAGGCAGGAGCGGACGAACTCCTGTCGCGACGTGAACTCGGCCAGCTCGCGGCGCTCCGTCACGATGTCCAGCAGCGCGCACAGTACGAACTCGGCGAACACAAACTTGGCGGGCGAGGTCGACAGCGTGGAAAAGTCAAGCACGGCGTTCAGCGCCTCACCACGGGCATGCAGCGCGCGCCACGCTTTCCGCGGCGACAGGTGGGCGAGCGTCTCGCGTGCGCAGAGCATGAGCAGGCTGCTGGGCATGTCCTTCAGCTCTGGGGCATCGAGAACGGCGGCGAGGACCTCGATCAGCGCAGCTTTCACGCTGCCTGCGCCCGCCTCGCCCTCCAGCAGCTCGTCAAGGCGCGCCTGCTGGCCGTCCAGCACCAGCTCAAACGCGTGGATGAGGTCCAGGCCGGCGGGTGCGTCGCTGGTCGGCGTCGCAGCGCGGACGATCGAGACGGGCAGGTGCTCGGGGCGGCGGTTGGCGGGGCCCAGCCCGTCGGCACGCAGCGAGGGTGCGGCGCGATGGTCCGGCGGAGAGGCCAGCAGCTCCGACAGACGCTTGTCCAGGATCGCCGCGGCGTCGTGGATGCTGCCGACAATGTGGAACACCGCGTCGACCAGGCCCAACGCAGCCTCGTGGTCAAAGTCGACGCCGTGGACAATGGCACAGAACGCCGGCGCAATCGTGACGCCCACCTTCTCGGGCAGCCGAACGCCGTCCTCCAAGTAGAAGGCGCACAGCTGCTGGAGCTGGTCGTTCACAGCTTCCATGCCGTCATCGGTGACTGCGACAGGCGACTCGACGGCGGCGGCGGCGTCCCCGGCGCCCGACGGCGGCGCTGGCGCGGGCGGAGACGCGATGTCGGGGGTGGCAGGCGACGGGGGGCTCGAGCCTGCGCGCGTGACCACGATGACGTGCGCGTCCAGCTTCAGCCGCTTGACCAGCGTCTGGGTAGCGCTGTGCAAAGCGTCGTTGTCCACGCCGGGGAGCAGCGGGTCGGAGGCGCGGCGGCGCAGCTCGGGGGGCGAGGCGCGGCGGCGCAGCTCGTCGGCCAGGTTGTGAACGTGGTTCACCGCCAAGACGGCAGCCGGCGTGTCGCGCAGGGCTTCGATCAGAACAGGCGCGGACAGAGGGGGACGCGGCGGAGAGGCGCTGCGGGGCGGGACAGCATCCACTCGCGGAGGCATGGACCCTGCGCCTGCGCCGGCTCCAGAGTGACGCGACGATCGAACAGTCTGCAGCGCGGCACGCGTCGGCGCCAAGTCGTCGCCGAGGACGCCGTCGACAAACGTCTCCAGGCGGTCGTCGCTCGCCATGGTGCTGACGGATGGAGGAGGAGGATGATGAGAACTTGTCTGTTTGGGCATTTCTTGAACAAGGGTGGAGGGAAGAGTGGCAGCTTCAAGACGGTTTGCTTCATAGACGACTTGGTCAAGACTTCCAAAGTGGCTTGGAGGAAGGCCCAAGATGTATGCCAAGGCACGCAGGATGTGAGGTGTTCCTACCCGAATACATTCGTCTTCAAAATCTTCTTCGTCACCCACTTTGGTTTCGGCCGTGCCAGGAGCTTCATCAATCAAGTTTCTCCCATGGAAACAAGCCCAGTCCTCAAGGTCTGTCAAGGAAACCTCAAGGTGTTCAATGAGAGGGGCGCCTTCTCCCTGGGTTTCGACGATTTGAATAACCTTGGTAGGAACACAGGGTTCCTCCGGAGCGCTTGAGCCAAAGCCGCTTGAGCCGATTTCACTTGGTTCCGTAATACACTTCATAAAGAGAAGTCGTGTGATGTGGTGTTTTGGCCAAAGAATAGACTTTTTGATGGAAAAAACTTGGTATTTATTGGTAACACCAATCCTTTTTCGCAGAAAAAGAAACTGGATTTTCTCAAGTTCAAAACTTACTCATTTGATGAAGCAAACTTGCTTGGGCTTCCCTTCAAGACCAATCCTAAATTCTACCTCATGTCTTTTTAAAAGAGAAACCCTTATGGACCCCAGTTCTACACATGTCACGGTTCCCCAGGCCTCACCCAAATCCTCAGTCAGTGGTGGCTCTACCCAGAGGTGGGTCGCGTGGATCATTCCTCTCGCACTGATTCTTGCATCCATCATCCATGCTATCATTATTAGTGTCCGTAACAAGAAGAATACGACTAAACGTCGTCAAGCCCTTTTGCGCATTTTTGTAGGCTACCTCATTGGAGGAGTCTCTACCTGGCCCACTATTGTCTACCTCTTCCTTCCTGCAACTTTTGCACCCGAGTTTGTCAAGGCCTCTGGACCCGCCCGTCGCCTGGTCGGATTTGCGTGGTTAGCCTTTGGAGCTGGCGGGATCATCTCGGCGCTTCTTAAGGACGTCGATGAGCAACGTGTGGCCATTGCTACCTTTACCATCTTTATGTTGGGTGCGGCGGGGGTGCAGCTCTACACCTTGAAGGGCAAGGAAAAGGCGATTCAAGTTTACCACGTACCCATCCTGAAGCTCTTGATTGCAGTGATTCTAATTGTCTTTGCATCCATTACCCCATCTTCATCGAAATAAATTTATTTTTTACCCCTGGATCGTCCCACTGCCATGGCTCCATGGACCTGATTCCATGCTCTCTCCAACTGAGTTGCCGTCTCAGTAAATTGTTCAGGGGTCAAGTTGGCCACAAGAGCCGTTTCGAGACGCCCCAACTCGCCAGGGGGAAAGGCATCGAGGTTTTTCGCCATCAAGACCGTTAAGAGGACAAATTGAATGCCTCGGGTGTCCTTTGTCCTAATGTACATCTCTGCATATTTGTTCAAGGCTCCAATCACACCGAGATTGGCAAAATCATTAATAAAAGTGACAAGAGGTGCCACTGCCGCAGGCTTTCCAGCCTCTTCTCCAATCTTTGCAATTAGATTGCGGAGACCCGCCCAATGGAGAGACGCACGACAATAGAGGGTAAGGGGTGCAATGTGCCAAATGACGGCGGGAGGTATGGGTGCGTCAGACCCCTTAAGGTAATCCCCGACCATGTCGGCAATAGCACCACAGAGGGGTAAATCATCCCACGTCACCTTGCTTTCTTCGACTCTCGGCACTGCGCCCACCGATGCATAAGTATCCCCACCTGCGGTGCGAAGAAGCGCCGTTGAAAGGTTAAAGGTACCATAGCGTACAAAATCGTCTGGTCTGTAGTGGCGTTGAAGGACGAGGTTGAGGGCGACTTCATCCGTTCCGTAGCCCTTGCCCACCGTTTCACTGGTTGACAATTTGTCCAGGCACTCCAAAATTTCAGGCGAGGTTGCCAAGTGAAGAATTTCGGGCCAGTAATTATCTCGATTCGTTCGAGCCATCCATGACCCGGCGGCGATGGGCGGGTAACCTTCAGGCCATGGCTTGATACACCGCAGCCACGCGATGGGGGAGGGGTAGATGGCGTAGTAGCCAAGTGGTTTACCCGTCCTTACAAAGTTTTCAAGAGTCTCAAAATCTTCATAGTTGGGGGTGTAGTCAATGTCTCGAAAGGCAACAACGTCAACATTCGGGTCAAACCACGCCAGAAAACGTGACATGGCTGAAAACATGTGTTGGTGGTAATGGGGAGCATCGGGTTCACGAAAGGCAGGACAATAAAATTTGACCAACTGGATGTGGGGGCCATGTCCTTCGTCTCGTGAATGGGTCTTGGTGTCTTTGAAGCTCCTGGCTTTCTCAACAAACGCCACCCATTTAGGGTCGGGGTCGTCGGCCAGTGACGCGTCATAGTAAATGCGGAGTCCCCAACCTGGGTAGACTTCACGCATCTTCAAAAGGAACTGGAGGGCACCTGCAAGATACTTGTCTCCGGCACGCCCCACCGAAGTCAGGGGCCTAAAAAGAGACATGGCAACAATCTTTTTAAAGGGAAACGCCTCGGGTGGAGGAAAGTACTCCAGGGCGCATTCCAAGTCAGGGATATAATACTTTTTCCATTCAGGCATAGCCGTCGAAGCGCTTTTGAATTCCTTTCCTTCCCACCAAGCCTTTGCCTGTTTCAGTCCCTGTCTTAAGATTGGAAACCCTGGCATGTCATCCGGTCGATCGAATTCTTTCGAGGGAGGGGGTTGACGTTTCATTGAATGAGAGTCTTTTTTACTATACATTAGATTTTGCCAATTAATTGCAAGAGAAACCTCCTCCACACTTCAAAGTCCCATGGCTACCGATCCATCCACAGAATGCCTCCTTGGTGCTTTCAAGGACTTGGAAATTTTTCTCGTCAATGAGGGAGGATTCTACTATGCCTCTGGCGGGATTGGTCCCTACTACATTGACCTTCGGCGCGGACCGAATGACCCCAAGATCCTTCGACACTTTATCGATGCCTACTCAAAGGGCTTGACGGGCTTGACCCTTTCTGCCAAGCCCGCCTTTGTTGGTGTCCCGACGACGGGTGTTGTCTACGCAACGGGGCTGGCCTTGACCCAGGATGCCCCACTCGTCGTCATGGAAAAGCTCAATCCAGAGAGGGCACACATCTTTGCACCCGACCACCTGCGTGGCCTTGTGACCTCCATCACGGCGGATTCCCGCTTTGACATTTCTTCGTCCGCCTTTTTGGGGCTTGAGGACATGGGGGTCGTCTTGTCTACTGCCGCAGGCTTGACCCATGGCCGTCCCTCCGCCATCTTGAGGCGGACTGCCAAGGGCCACGGAACCTCCAAAACTGTGGAAGCGTCTCTCTCGAAATGGGCTCACGATGGAATCAAGTCTCTTGTCGTCTTTAACGACTGCCACTACCCCCTGACCGAAGACGAAGTTGTAGCCACCTTGGCATCCATCCCTGCCTTTGCTTCCTTTGGCCTCGAGGTCCACTTGGTGACCTTGGCTATGGAAGAACTTTCCACCCTTCCCCCATCCACTTCATTGGTCGAGGTGGAAGACCTCTGGACGACAGGCACATCAGCCATCAAACTCAATTTTTCCATCCAAAAAGTCTTTGGCGTCACACCTTCTGTCCTCGTCTTTCTTGATCGCGAGCAAGGTGCCATGGCCAAGTTTCAAAAGCTTGGAATTCAGGCAAAGGCCATTTACCCCATTCGTGAAATTGCAGACCATTTGGCAGATCGAGGATGGATTGAGGCCCACCACAAAGAAAATGTGATCGATTACGTTGCTGCCTTTGAGAAGCCGTCCTTCATGGAAAAACTTGTGGCCCTCAATGAATCGTGCCTATGTGTAGGCATTGACATTTGTCATGCCAAGCTTCCGGAATCCGGTGACACCACCTTGCCCGGTGACCCTTACCCCCAAACGACCGCTGGCGTGGTTGCCTATGTAAGTGATTTGATGGATAACCTGTCGTCGGTCCCGGAAATCAAGGTAATCAAGCCAAACCTCGCCTACTACAACTCCTTGACCGACACCGACCTACACCACATCCTTGACCTCATCCACACCAAGGCCAAAGAATTTGGATGGCTTGTTATTCTCGACACCAAGATTGGGGACATTGCACGTACCCAAGCCCAATACGCCGAAAAGTACAAGGAGTTTGATGCGGTGACCGTCCATGGCTACATGGGGATCGACTCAATCGCACCTGTCACGGATGCGGGCCTAGGTGCCTATGCCTTGGTCTTTACCTCCAACCCTTCCCGCGTGGACGTCGAGACCCTTCCCACCTTTGACATCTCCTCCCTCCGCAGGGCCTACGAAATCTACCTCTCCAAGTGTCATGGGCCAGAGGCTACCTTTGAGAACCTCCACAAGTGCCTGGTGGAGCACCTCCCCAAGGTCTACCACGCTATGGCCCAACGCATCGTCGACTGGCAATTTGCAGGGACTGTAGGTGCCGTCATTGGGGGCACCCGCTCGGCTGACGGCACCCTCAAGGAACTTGAAGAGATTGTGCGACTCTTTGGCAAGGCTCTTGGCTACCTTCCTCCCCTTTTGATTCCTGGAGTAGGCACTCAGGGTGGGTCGGCGACTGAAGTCATCCATGCCATTGTCAAGGCTCTCCAAGCCATTTCTTGGCCTGAAGACCAGATTCGTCGCGAACTTCGTAAGGTATCCATCAACTCCTCTTCGGCCATTGACTACTCGCCGCGTCCAGCTGACGCTGCCCGTGAATTGGCCCAAGAAATTCGCAAGGCCATTGAATCTGCATTTGCTTAAATCCTCTGCGAATAAAATTTTATGTCACACCTCTTTTCTAACTCTGATGTATGGCCCAACACGAAATGAAATGTCGGTATTTCAAAAAACAAATGAATAAAATTCCTTATCTTAAATATGGCTCGACCCGACATAGTTTTGATTGACAAAAATACAGTGGTCTTTGACCACTACTGAAATGTCGGACGAGACCTAAAGATCGACGTAGTCGATCATTAATGATTGGGCAAACCCAATCTTTAGGGCCCTCACCTTTCGTACACTTATGGCGTAGCCTGTAAGGTTGGCCGGAGGCCATACCAACACAAATTTTATAAGGAATGACATGGAATTT
>Ga0180431_10001986_pt1 | contig 27769 bp, 21 predicted proteins | sample SS_ome_11_FD_132459 | JGI IMG/M metagenome (GOLD analysis project Ga0180431, IMG submission 132459) | Hypersaline lake sediment archaeal communities from the Salton Sea, California, USA - SS_1_MS_1 metaG | ecosystem: Environmental > Aquatic > Non-marine Saline and Alkaline > Hypersaline >... | reverse complement strand
GGAGCTTGACCTGCATGGCCGGGCTCACGTCCCCGATCTCGTCAAGGAAGATGGTCCCGCCGTGGGCGAGTTCGAACCGGCCCTTCTTGTCCCGGCTCGCGCCGGTGAACGCGCCGCGCACATGGCCGAAGAGCTCGCTCTCCAGCAGGCCCTCGGGCAGGGCCCCGCAGTGCACGGGCACGAACCGGCCCCGCGCGCGGCGACCCTCGTTGTGGATGGCCGCGGCCACGAGCTCCTTGCCGGTGCCGCTCTCGCCCTGGATGAGCACGGGCACGTTCACCTCGGCCACCTTGCGCACGAGCTCGAAGACCTCCAGCATCTTCTTGTCCCGGCCGATGATGCCGTGGAACCGTTCTTTCTCGCCCAACCGGCGCGCGAGCGTGTGCTCGCGGGTGAGGTCCCGGAACGCGGCCAGCACCCCGACGAGGGCCCCGTCGCCGTTGCGGATGGCGCGCATGGTCATCTCGAGTTCGCGCGCCTCGCCGTCGCGCGTTGTGAACGAGACCGGGTACGAGGTCGCGTCGAACTCGGGCCGGTCCCCCTTGGTGCAGAACCTGCATTGGGGCCCGCAGAAGGGCCCGCCGAAGACCTCATGGCAGTCGCGGCCCAGCACCTGCGCGCGCGTGTACCCGGTGATCGTCTCGGCCGCGCTGTTGAAGTACATGATCCGCCGGTCCAGGTCGTGCGCGATGATGCCCTCGCGCAGGCTCTCCAGGATGAGGCTCATGCGTCCGTGGGTCTCGGCAAGGCTTGCCAGATACCCGCGCGAGAAGAGCGTGTCCACCAGGCGCTCGATGGTGTCCCGCACCGCGCGCCAGGCCGGCGCCTCGCCGGCGCCGCTGCGCGGGCCGTCCACGTCCCAGCACACGAGGGGCGGAGTGCCGGGCAAGAGCAGGTCGCGCGGCGCCCGCTCGCGCGCCATCAGGCCCACGACCACGTCCACCGCGGCCAGATCCACGTCCGTCAGAGCGGGAGCGGGCGTCTCGGAGACGCCGAGGCCCTTCTCGGTCATGAGGTCCTTGACAAGGCGGTCCACTTCCTCCGCAGGCGCCAGGGCAGCGGCCAGCACCTCCACGTCCGCGGGCGCGCGGGCGCGCGCGAACGCGGCGGCCATCGGGGTACGCGCCGCGCCTCGTTCGCCCAGGAACAGGATCCTCGTCATGGTCTCCCCTCACCCACGCCCTTCGGCACAAGGGCCAGCACGGGCGCATCTGGGCCTTGCGGCGCCCTATTCTGTACGCATCGGCGCAGGATTGCAAGCTTCGCGTCCGTGGCACGCTTGACCTGACCGCGCACGCGCGCTAGGCTCCAGGCTCGGTCCAGCGGCCGAGCCGCGCAGCTACGGGAGCGCACCATGGACCGCCGTCCGAACATCCTGTTTCTGATGACCGACGAACACCGCGCGGACGTGGCCGGATACGAGGGCAACCCGGTCGTGCGCACCCCGGTGCTCGACGAGCTCGCGCGCACGGGCGTCGTGTTCCGCAACGCCTACTGCGCAGTGCCCCTGTGCCTGCCCGGCCGCCAGTGCATGATGGCCGGCCAGCACCTGCGCACCTGGCATCCGGGCAACGCCTGGGGCCTGGACCTGCCGCCCGGGTACCGCACCTTTGCGCGATACTTCTCTCAGTACGCGTACCAGACCGTGGTCAGCGGCAAGCTGCACCACGTGGGCCCGGACCAGATGCAGGGCTGGCTGAGGCGCATGGGAAGCGACGATGTGTGCATGGCCCCGCAGTACATCGACGGCCTGCGCGAGGAGGAGGTCGCCAGGTACGCGCCCAAGCGGCCGTGGACGCCCTCGCTCGCGTGGCGGATACGCACCGCGGGCGTGGGCCCGTCCAAGGACGAGCGCAAGGTCCAGGCCGCGTTCTACTGGATGGAGCGCCAGTTCCTGAACGTGTACAACGACCACCCGTACCTGATGCGCTACGCGGACCAGGACCCGCTGCCGCCGTTTCTTTTCAAGGTCAGCCTGCTCGAACCCCACTACCCGTTCCACACGAGCGAGGAGCTGTTCCGGTATTACCTCAATCGCGTGCAGCCCTTCGTGGACCAGGAGCCCGTGGAACATCCGTACCTAAACGGCCTGTATGTGCTGCGCGAGGGCAAGGACCTGCACCGCCGCGACATCCGCCGCGCGACCGCGGCCTACTACGGGATGGTGGAGAACTGTGACCGCAACTTCGGCCGGATCCTGGACCGGCTGCGCGACGCGAGCCAGGACCCGGACGACTGGATCATCGTGTACACGAGCGACCACGGCGACCTGCTGGGCGAGCACGCCTCCTGGGAGAAGAGCCAGTTCTTCGAGGGCGCGGTGCGGGTGCCGCTTGTCATCCGGTGGCCGAAGCGATTCCCGGGCGGGCGGGTGGTCACGGAGAACGTAAGCCACTGCGACCTGTTCGCCACGCTGTGCGAGCTCGCGGGCCTGCCCGTGCCCGAGGGACTGGACAGCCGCAGCCTGGTGCAGCTCCTGGAGGGCCGCGGCCGGGACTGGAACGACGAGGTCACGAGCGAACTCTTGCCCAAGCGCGACCTGCCGCACGGGGCGTTCATGATCAAGCGCGGCGCGCTCAAGTACCATCACTACGGCCCGGGCATGCCCGACGTCTTGTGGGACCTCGCGCGAGACCCCGGCGAGACGCGCAACGCGGTGGACGACCCGGCGTATGCCGAAGAGGTCGCCGGCTTCCGCGCGCGCACCCGCGAGCTCGGATTTCCGCGCGCGCAGCCCTAGGCGCGCACACAAGCAAGCCGCAGCCAGCTCGACGCGGAAGAGAACAGGAAGGAAGCGCGATGAGCCATTACCTGAACGAACAGCGCGTGCTGCCCGTCAGGGACTTTCACCCCAGCCCGGACGAGACGACGTTTGACATGCTCTTCCAGACGCGACTGGGCGGGAAGCTGTACCCGGAGGAGGATGGGCTTCTCCACTTCTGGATCGTGACGCGCGCTCAGAGCCCGGCGCTCGTCTTGCCCCTGGCCGAAGAGGTCCGCCTGGCCCCGGAGCGCAAGATCGAGGGCGAGCTTCCCGTGTTCTACCTCGGCGCAACGGCGGCGGTGAACAAGGGCTGGGCCGAGCTGCGCCTGGAAGGCCTGCGGCGCGCGGACCTCTCGTCCACGTTCGTGGTGACCTCGCGCACCGGGCCGATCGAGGACGCGGTCTTTGCCCGGGCGCGCACGATCGACGACGTGGAGCGCGCGGTGTGGGGCCTGTCCCGCCGCGACGTGGGGACCACGAGCCTGGACCCGGACCGCGTGGTGGTGGTCGACGCACAGGGGCGGTTCCGGCTCACCTACCGGCCGGGCGTGGACCTGCCCGTGGGCGCGCTTGTGCGGCTCATCATGCCGCGCAACTTCTACAACCCGGAGCGCGGACACGTGGTGGCCGTGGACCGGGGCCGGGACAAGCTCGCGTATTGCGACCGGTCGGCGAAGCCGAACGCCGTGGTGTTCCGCGTCACAACCCCGATCGTCGCGGGCGAGACGCTGACCGTGCGCCTGGAGGGCAGCTCCGGACTCGCGTTCCCGTGCCATGCCGACGACCCGGAGGGCTGGTGGTGGTACAGCCGGCTGCCCGTGTTCAACCTGGGCGTGAGCCTGGACGGGGGCAAGAACTTCGTCTCCCCCGCCAAGGAACAGACGCATGAGGTGACCTTCCTGCCTGGACCGGCCGAGGCGGTGCACCTGTTCCTGCCCGGTCGCCGCCACGAAGGCAGCCCGCTTGAGGCCCGGGCGCTTGTGACCGACCGGTACCGCAACCCGGTACACGAAGACACCACCGACCTGACGCAGGCGCGCCTCGCGCTCGTGCGCGACGGGGTGGAGGTGGCCCACCTCGGGGCGCTGAAGGCCTTTCGCGAGACCGCGAGCCGCTACCGCATCCCCCTGCCCATGCTGGAGAAGGGCGTGCACCGGCTCATCGCGTACCGGCCGGACACCGACCGCGAGCTCGCGCGCAGCAACCCGTGCGAGATCATCGCGCCCGACGCGGGGCCCGAGCTGTACTGGGGCGGGCTCCACTTCCACTGCAGCATCTCCGACGGCATCGGAGACCTGGACGAGGTGTACGACCGCGCGCGCAACGAGGCGGCGCTCGACTTCGCCGCTTTGTGCGAGCACGCGGTCTACTTCACGCACAACCAGTGGGAACAGATCCAGGACCTCACCTTCCGCGAGAACGAGGACGGCCGGTTCGTCACGCTCAACGCCTACGAGTGGGGCGCCATGCACCCGGGCGACAAGAAGCCCACGCTCTACCACATCAACGTGTACGCGCGCGACCGCATGCGCAAGCTCACCTGGTTCGTGCCCGCGGCCGAGGGGTTCGCGCGCCTGAAGCGCGAGGTGCGCGACGTGGTGTGCCAGACCCATCACGCGGGCGAGATGTGCCTGCGCATCCACCAGATCCCGGGCGCGACCGAGCTTGTCCGCGTGTTCGAGGTCCTCAGCGTCTTCGGCAGGCACGAGCGCCCGCACAAGATCGAGCCGCCCGTGCCCGGGTATCTCGTGGACTTCCTGGACGCCGGGCTGCGCTACGGGCTCATGGGCGGGGGCGACTCGCACTGCGGGTACGCGGCGTTCGGGCCCAAGCTCCCGGTCGCCGAGCGCGCGCGCCTGAGCGTGAACGGGTACGGGCTGGGCCACGAGTACCCCACGGGCGTGACCGCCCTCTTGGCCGACACCCTGGACCAGGAGCACGTGCTCCACAGCCTGGGCTCGCGCAACATCTACGCCACCACGGGCGCGCGCATCCTGCTCGACTTCAGCATCTCGGGCATTCCCATGGGCGGCGAGGGCACGGTCACCGACGTGCGCATCCACTGCCCGATCCACGCCCCGGGGCGGCTGACCAAGGTCGCGGTCATCCGCGACGGGGAGGTCCTGTTCGAGCGGCTGCTCAAGGACTTTGACCACGTGTTCGACTGGACGGACGCGACCGTGCGCTCCGGCGCCCACTACTACTTCCTGCGCGTGGAGCAGGAGGAGGACGAGGTCGCCTGGACCACCCCGATCTGGCTGCGCAAGGTGTGAGGGGGGGCGGCCGCAGTCGAGCAGCGGCGCCCGGACACCTAGGCGCCCTTGGCCGGAGACGAGCATGCCGCAGGAACCGTTGATTATCGTAAGCGTCCTGGGCCCGCACGTGGCCGAGATGGCCGAGATCGTGGACCGTGTCAACCGGGTGCGCCCCACGTGGAACCTGCTCGGCGTGATCGGCCGCCGACACCGCCCGAACCAGGACCTCCCCAAGACGTACCGGGGCGTGCCGGTGCTCGGCGACCCGGAGGATCTGGGCCGATACCCGCGCGCCCGGATTGCGCCGTGTTGCGCCGCGAGCGACTGGGACTCGCTGGACATCCCCGACGAACGCCTGGGCTCGCTGGTGGACCCGTCCGCGTTCGTGTCGCGCACCGCCCGGCTCGGCCCGGGATGCGTACTGTACCCGAACACGTTCGTGGGGCTCAACGCCAGGCTGGAAGGCCCGGTCTTCGTACTCAGCGGCAGCGTGATCAACCATGACGACCACCTGGAGCGCCTCGTTACGATCTGCTCGAGCGTGTCGCTCGCGGGGTCGGTGCACGTGGAAACGGGCTGCTACCTGGGCCAGGCCTGTACGGTCAAGCAGGGCGTGCGCATCGGGCGCGGCAGCGTGATCGGCATGGGCGGCGTGGTCCTCAAGGACGTGGCTCCCAACAGCGTGATAGTCGGCAACCCTGCGGGCCGCCTGCGAGACAACAAGCGCGACGAGGGACAAAGCGAGTGAGATCATCGCCCGCACGCGCTGAACTTTGCGGCGCGTCGGGTACAACGGCCCGGTGATGCGGGGACTCTTGCGCCGGCCGTTGGCCGAGCGGCCGACAGACTGGAGAGCACGATGCACGGCGGCATGGACTATCCCACCTTCGCGACGTGGGCCTATGATCTCATCCGGCTGCAGACCTGGTATGCCTGGTGGCTGGTCACCACGCAGGGCAAGACCTATGCGGACCTGTTCGAGGGCCGCGCGGTGATCGACTTCTGGTACTGGCGAAGGTTCCAGCCCGACGGAGTGGGCCCGCAGTGGGAGGAAGTCAAGCGCCGCGTCATCGACAAGTGCGAACAACACGGGAACAATCCGGACACGTCCGCCTTGGAGCAAGACGCCTTGTCCATGATTCAGCGGTTCGTGGATGAAACGTATCTGGGCAACATGTACCAGGAGAATTACCAGGAGACGTTCGCGCGGGCCTGCCGGTTTCACGGATTCACGTATGCCTACCGCGAAGAGCCGGAGTCCCGCATCGACTTGCATTTCACCAATTGCTTTGTGCCCGATTCGCCCTTTCATCACACCGACAAGCTGGCCGCTGGTCTCCAGGCGCTCCTGGAGGGGTCGGCGCGGGAACGGCCGGACATGGGGCTTGTCAGCTGCGGGAGTTGGCTCAACGACCTGCCGCCGTTCCAGTCGTTGTTTCCGCCCGCATGGCTGGACGGCGTGGAGCACCAGTCCGTGGCGGCGCACGGCGGGTGGTGGCAACAGTTCATGGACCGCACGGGCCGGATGCACAAGAAGAACGAGGCCCACCTGCGCAACACCGGACAGTTTCCGTACCGGTGCACCCGGTGCCGATGCGGCGTGGGCGAACTGCGCGACCACCTTGCGTCCAGGTTTCCCTGAGCCTCCAGCTGGCTCTCGGGCAAACGCAACGCGCAGGCGTGCGGACAACGTCCAAGAAGAGGCTTGCGCCGTCCCGTTGCGCGAGACGGACAGTCCGAAAGGAGAACCCCGATGCACGAGGAACGGACCACGGTGATCGACGCGCACCTGCACCTGTATCCCGGCAAGGAAGGCTTCGACCCGGAGGCGCTCGTGAACTCGAGCGTAGTGCACGGGGCCTGGATGCTCTCGGCCAACGGGATCGTTCAGGGACAGGCCACGGACGAGGACGTGGTCGAACTCGGCCGCCGGTATCCGGACTTCTTCGTTCCGTTCGGATACCTGGATTTCGACGAGGCCGGACCCGACCGGATCGACCGGCTCTTCGACATGGGGTGCGTGGGGCTCAAGGCCATCTTTCCGGGCAAGGCCTACGACGACCCGGAGCTCCTTCCCTGGTATGAGCGCGCGGCCGCGCACCACATGCCGATCCTCTTTCACGTGGGCGGGGCCAGCTACTGGCGCCCGGCGAGCGCAACGGATCCCGGCGTGCCCATGCGAAGCGCCGGAGGGGCGATGATGACTATTCCCTGCGGACCGCGCGGATACATCAAGAACATGGATCCGCTCTGCATCGACGCGGTCGCCAAGACGTTTCCCGACCTTCCGCTCATCATGGCGCACCTGGGCGGCACGGCGTGCTTCTACGACATGGCGCGGAACGTGTGCCACTGCAACCCGAACGTGTACATGGACTGTTCGGCCGCACCCAAGGACGAGATGCTGCGCGGTATCCGTCACGGGGCCGGCCCGGAGCAGATCCTATTCGGTTCGGACGGCTCCTACCCGAACTCCGTGCGCCGCGCCCAGGAAAAGATCGCCTGCTTCCGGTACCTGGAGACCCATGACCGCGAAGCGCGCGAGGCCTATGGACCGGGCCTGCACGAGAAGTACCGGGGCACGGACGCCATCCGGCGCATGGTGATGGGCACAAACGCCCAGCGCATCGTTGACCAGGCCCGCGCGCGCCAGGCACGGTGAGGCGCTGCGGGCGCGCCGTAAGGACGCACGGAGGGGGCCGTCCATGCAGGCCTGACCGCGGCGGACCACGGCCGGGCGCATCCGCACCTATGTACTCTCCGCCGCCGCAAAGCGCGAGTTCTCTGTTGCGAAATGCCCTGCGCGGAGTACGGTAGGGGTAGGGCACGCGCTCACTGCGGCACGCGGCCGGGCGCTGAGGTACCAGGAAGGACATTGACACGCCGCGCGCCCGGGCGAGGAGGGCCACACCATGCGCGTCGGCTGGCTCTTGTTCGGCGGGTTGCTGCTCGGCATTGAGCTGGGCTTCTTCGCCGGAGTCGAGATCTCACTTCTGCACTTCGGCGCGGACTTGCAGGCGGCACCTCACCGGCCGCTTTGGGTAGTCTCGTTGCTTCTTTGCGGTCCGCTGTATCAATGGATGTGGATGTGGGCGATTTCCCGTGGCTGCCGCGGCGCCAAGGGCGGTCCACGGCTCTGCAGCGAGCGCCAGGAGCTACTGCTAATCATTGCGGTCGCCTCGTTCGTGTGCCTGTTCCTTGTTGGCTTCGGCATCCTCGACGACACCCTAAGAAGAATCCTGCTCACCTGGGGGGCCCTGGTGCTGAGCTTCGCCGTGCTGCTATACTCTCTGGGGTTTTTGGCGCATAGCAGACCCAAGCTGGCGCTCCTCGCGGCGGTCCTCGTAGCTGCCGGCGGGTTGGGCCTACTCCTTGTGGGTATAGTGGTCGTTAGTCCATTGCTCGCAGGAGGAGCGCTATCAATCGCGATCCTCGGTGCTCTGGAAGTCTTCGGGCTGTACTACGAGCGGCGTATGCGGCAACATGAGGGCACTGCGTCTCGCGATTGACGGTCGACGCGTGGTGCATGCACGGCGCAGCGAGCGGAGCCTCTCCCATCAGTCGTGCGGTCCACCGCAGGTGTGCTCCAGAAGCCGAGGTCCTCCCTTGGAAAGGAGTCCCACGATGCGCACAGGTCGGCTGCTCTTCGGGGCGATCCTGTTCGGCATGGAGATCGGGGCGGCGGCCGCGGTCAAGGTGTCCTGGACGTGGCTGGGCGCGCGGCCCGTGTCCGCCAACCAGGCCATTGCCTGGGTGCAGGCCCGTCTCGCCTCTCTGGCGCCGTACGTGGGCCCGATCGCGCAAGGCCGACCGTTCGCCCTGGCGCTCATCCTGCTGTGCGCGGGCCTGTATCAGGCGGTGTGGATCTACCTGATCCTCAGCGGACTGCGGCCCGGCCAAACGGGCGCGGAACCCGACGAAGAGTCTTTGCCGGAGCCGGTCGACGAAGATCGGCCCGGACGGATGCCCAGGGGCCCTGAGCAGGATCGAGCGCAGCCATGACCTTGCCGGGTGGACCCAGCGAAACGGGCAAGGACGAGGTCGAACGCCGGGAGGCGGCGCATTGAGGTCAACCGGCAGCGTGCGCACAGGCCGGCTGCTCTTCGGCGGGGTGCTCCTCGGCGTGGAGATCGGGTTCTTCCTGGGCGTGTGGGCGTGCTGCACCTGGCTGGGCGCCGACTGGACGGCGCCGGTGGAGGACACGCCTTTCATGGAAATAGCCGTCTTCGTGGCAGGTCCCATCTTGATCCTCGCGTACCAGTCGCTCTGGATATGGGCGGTCCGCAGTGCCCTGCCGCCCCTCTTGCCGGCTGATCAGAGGCGCCTACGCAGCATTTTTGAGATCCAGACACACAGGCGGCAAGCACCGGGCGAGGAGACCTCGGGTACGAGATCGAGCGGCCCGTCGGTAGCGGCCCGCCCACGTCAGGAAGAATCGGCACGGGAAAATGTCCTTCATGCTCATCGCGGTGTTGAACTGGTCCATACGGGCATGCTCTACAGCGTTGGCTTCGTTTTTCTCGTTGTATCCGCATTCTCTGATGACCCGTGGGCGTGGGGCTCCTGGGGCTTATTCGTACTGAGCGTTGCGCTCTCGTCTTCGTCCATTTCGCCTGGGTTTCATCCGGGCCCAGGAACACGAGGAACGGTTGCTGGCCTCTTGTGCGTGATCTCCGCGGTATTGCTTGTGGGGGGCATCCTGACGGTTGAACCGTCTGTGATGGCAATGGGCGCTACGGCGGCCGTGTTCGCCGTGATGGCATTTCGCGCCCGAAGGTACTCGCTCCTGGAAGGGAGCAACACGCCCGACAACCCTGCGCGTCCGCCCCGAACCCCGTAACGCGCCGTGCCGGCGCGTTCGTACGCTCGAGCCCCTGTACCGGCCCCACGCGCGCAGACAGCCGGGGCCTCCGCTCAAGGCCCTGCGACCGTCCACTAAAGCCCCCCCGGCTTGCGGAAAATGACGCGCGGCGTACACTGGGGCCTCCCCGCGGCCGGGCGCCGGCACGCGGGTGCGACGATCTTCAGATGCACTGTCTGTGCGCGATGATCTACAATTGCAGGAGAGAGCCCCCCATGCCCGACAGCGACCGCCCAGCACGCAACGACGACGCGATGCCGCCCCTGGCCCGGGCGCGTGCCGGGGCCGAGTGGAACGGCCGGCCCATGTACCTGCGGCCGTACCACCCCACCTACCTCGTGAGCTACTACGCCCGACGCGGCGAGGCCAAAGACCCTGCGTCGGCGGTCAAATGGGACCCCCTGGTCGCGCGCGTGGAACAGGAGCCGGAGCTCGAGATCTACCTCGTGGACTGCTTCGACGACGCGTGCGCCGGATGCCCGGTGCTGCGGCCCGACCCGTACGGGTGCATGTGGGGCGTGGGCTACTCGTGCCCGTCCGCGAACAAGCCCGACCTGGTCCGCGACGTGGTGGAGGGCAATCGCCGCATCCTGGGCGAGCTGGAGCTCGGGATCGGGTCGCGGATCGCGCTGCGCGACCTCGTGCCCTTGCTCGAGGAACGCGTGCCCACCCTGTACCCCATCATCGGCGGGGCGCAGAACCAGGCCCCGTACGAACAGGGCCTCGCGGAACTGAAGGCCAAGTACGGGCTGTGAGCGGCCGGCAGAGGGCCGGGCGGGTGCGGCCCTCCTTCATCCGGACGAGGCGCACGGCAGTGGACGAGATGACGACCCGCGAGCGCTTTCACGCGCTCATGAACTTCCGGCCCGTGGACCGGCTGCCCATCGTGGAATGGGCCGGGTGGTGGACCGAGACCCTGGAGCGCTGGCGCGCCGAGGGCCTGCCGCCGGAGCTGGACCGGTACGGGGTCTGCCGCTACTTCGGGCTGGATGTGTACAAGCAGACCGCGGCCCAGCCCTTGCGCGCAAAGCGCAGGGACCTGCGGTTGCGGGCGCCGACCCTGGACGCGTACCTGACGCTGTGCAAGGACCTGTATCCGACGCCCGCCGTGGACGCGCGGGCCTGGGAGACGCGCGCACGCGAGCAGGCGTCCGGAGACATCGTGCTCTCGCTCGTGCTCTACGGGTTCTTCTGGTTCCCGCGCACGCTCTTCGGCAAGGAGGAGCACCTGTACGCGTTCTACGACCATCCGGAGCTTATGCACCGGATCAACGGCGACCTGGCGGACTGGACCTGCCGGGTTCTCGACGAGGTGCTGCCGGTCTGCCGGCCCGACTTCGTGCAGTTCTCCGAGGACCTGAGCTACAACCTGGGGCCCATGCTCTCCAGGGACCACTTCGACGAGTTCCTGAGACCCTACTACGAGCGGGTCCTGCCCCGGCTCAAGGACCACGGGATCCTGGCGATCGTCGATTCGGACGGCAACGTCACCGAGCCGGCCGCCTGGTTCGAGGCCGCGGGCCTGGACGGCGTCCTGCCCCTGGAGCGCCGGGCCGGGTGCGACGTCGCCGTGTTGCGCGCCGCGCACCCGCGGATGCGGTTCCTGGGGCACTTCGACAAGCTGGTCATGGACAAGGGCGAGCGGGCGATGCGCCGGGAGTTCGAGCGGCTGTTGCCCTCCGCGCGCAAGGGCGGGTATCTCATCTCCTGCGACCATCAAACCCCGCCCGGGGTGTCGCTCGAGGACTACAAGCTGTACGTGCGCCTGTTCGGCGAGTACGCTGCGCGGGTGTAGGACCATGCCGCAGACCATTGCGGCTTGTCCGAGAGCACCTTCCGCGTATGCTGACCAGCGCGGTCTGCGCGGAGCGAAAGGAGACAGACAGTGGCGCGCAAGCCCGTACCCGGTCCCTGGCCGGTACTCAAGGAGTATACGGGAGAACACGTGCGACAGATCGCCATGCCGCTGGGCGGCATCGGCACGGGCACGGTGTCCATTGGCGGGCGCGGCGACCTGCGCGACTGGGAAATCATGAACCGCCCGGCCAAAGGGTTCACGCCCGAGAACACTTTCTTCGCCCTGCGGGCCAAGGCCGCAGGGCAAGCCCCGGTCGCGCGGCTCGTCGAGGGCGCGCTCCTGCCGCCCTGGGACCAAGGCGCCTCCGGCGTACACGCCGGGAACGCGGGCCTGCCGCGCTTTCGCGAGTGCGTGTTCCGCGCGGCCTATCCGCTTGCCCAGGTGTACCTTGCCGACCCGGACGTGCCCCTGCGCGTGCGCATCGAGGCCTTCAATCCGCTGAGCCCGCCGGACCCCGACCGGAGCGGCCTGCCGGTCGCGATCCTGCGCTTTGTGCTGCACAATAACCTGCGCAGAAGCGTAGCGGCCACCATTTGCGCAAACCTCAAGAATTTCATCGGCCGAGACCGCAGCGGCGGCGAGTGCCGCGGCAATGTGAACACAGTGCGCCGCGCGCGAAAGGGGAGCCCCGTCCAGGGGATCTTTCTTTCGGCCCGTGACCTGCCGACCACGGATCCCCGGTGGGGGACCATGGCCCTGGTCACGCGCTCGCGGGCCCGGTGCACGGTGCGCCGAGGGTGGCGCAGTTCGCGGTGGCACGGGCCTTTGCTCGACTTCTGGGACGACTTGCTGGCCGACGGACGGCTGACCGACCAGATTGACCCCGCGGACCCTGCTCCGGTCGCGAGCCTGGCCATGCCTGTGCGCGTGCCTGCCCGCGGGCAGCGCGCGGTCACCTTCCTTCTCGCGTGGCATTTCCCCAATCGCCCCTCCTGGAGCCCCGCGCGTAAAACGCGCAGGCAAGGAGACGGCCCGCAACGCCCCTACGAGGAGCGTGTGGGCAACCACTACGCCACGCGATTCCGCGACGCATGGGACGTGGCCGTGCGCACGGCCCGAGACCTGCGGTCCCTGGAGCGGGACACCGTACGTTTCGTGCGCGGCTTGTGCGAAAGCGATCTGCCCGAGGAGTACAAGGACGCCGCCTTGTCCAATGTGTCGACCCTGCGCACGCAGACCTGCTTTCGCACCTCGGACGGGCACTTTTTCGGATACGAGGGCTGCACCGACACCTCGGGCTGCTGTCGGGGCTCGTGCACGCATGTGTGGGGGTACGAACACGCCACCGCGCACCTGTTCGGCAGCCTGGCCCGCGACATGCGCGCGACCGAGTTCCTGCACGCCACCGATGAAGCGGGGTTTATGTCGGGCCGAGTGGAGCTGCCCCTGGACCGGGCCCGGGAGTACCGCCTCGCCCACGCCGACGGGCAGATGAGCGCGATCATGCGTGTGCTGCGAGAGTGGCACCTGTCCGGGGATTCGGCATGGCTCAAGCGCCTCTGGCCGCGGGTCAAGGCGGCACTCGCCTTCGCCTGGCGGGCCGGGGGATGGGACGCCGACCAAGACGGGGTGATGGAAGGCTGCCAGCACAACACAGAGGACGTCGAATACTACGGGCCCAATCCGCTGGTGGGCGTGTGGTACCTCGGTGCGTTGCGCGCCGCGCAGATCATGGCCGAGCACCTGGGCGAGACCGCGTTCGCTGCGCAATGCCGGGCGCTGTTCGAACACGGCAGCCGATGGATGGACGCGCACCTGTTCAACGGCGACTACTACGAGCAGGAGGTGCGCCCGCCCCTGCGATTCGCCGCCGTGGCGCCCGGGCTGCGCGCCGCGCCACGGATGGGCCCGGGCGGGGCCCACGACCCGCGGGACCCGGAGTTCCAGGTCGGGCGCGGATGCCGGGTCGACCAGCTCGCCGGCCAAGTGATGGCCCACGTGTGCGGCCTGGGCCACCTCTTGCGGCCCGCGCACGTGCGCAAGGCGTTGGCCGCGATTTTGCGCCACAATCGACGCGCTCCCCTGTACAGCCACTTCAATCACCGGCGCACGTATGCGCTCAGTGACGAAGCGGGCGTGCTCACGTGCACCTATCCGCACGGCGAGCGTCCGCGCGTGCCCACCCCCTACTACAGCGAGGTGTGGACCGGTCTCGAGTACACGCTCGCCGCCGGGCTTCAGTACGAGGGCCGCGAATCGGAGGCCCGGGCCGTGGTCGGCGCGGTGCGCGCACGCCACGACGGCCGGCGGCGCAACCCCTTTGACGAACCCGAGTGCGGCCACCACTACGCGCGGGCCATGGCCTCGTGGGCCCTGGTGGGCGCGTGGAGCGGGTTCGGATATGACGGGGTCGAGGGGGCCATGCGTTTCGCGGACAAGTCGGGGCGCCACTTCTGGACGACCGGGGGCGCCTGGGGAACCTGCCGCCTGCGCCATGCGCGCGGCGCGAGCGAGGCCACGCTCACGGTCGGCGGGGGCAGTCTGTACCTCGCCTCCCTGGCCGTGGGGCGTTCCGTGACCACCCTTGCCCGTCCGCGCACGCTGCGGCCCGGACAAACGCTGCGCTTGACCGTGCCGCGGGAATCGGGTAGGTGAGAAGCCGCAGCGGACCCGCGCCGGGGACGATGCGAAGTCGGTGGTCCGCTTTCAGATGAGCGATTGGTAGGAACGGCGCCCCCGTCGGGCGACCAGGAACCGAACCGACAGGACCAGAGACGCAAGGGAAGGAACCTCGCATGTACCGAGTGGCAGCAGTCGGCGGCGTGGCGCGCGCGTACCTCGCTATGCTGCATCCGGAGACGAACCTGGTGGGCGTGTGCGACGTGCGCGAGGACCAGCGCACAGCGGGCAAGCGGCTGTGCGACCATCAGCGCGCTTGGATGAAGCCCGTGAAGCCCGACCAGGGACCGGTGCACTTCTACGCCGACTACCGGACCATGCTCGACAAGGAGAAGCCGGACCTCGTACTCATTGCCACGCCCGACCGGCTGCACGCGTCCATGACCGTGGCCACGCTCGAGCGGGGCGCGCACGTGTGGGTCGAGAAGCCCATGTGCCTGACGCTCGAGGAATGCGCCGCCATGGTCGAGGCCGCGCGCAAGCATAAGCGCAAGGTGGCGGTCAACCAGTCCGTGCGCACCACCAACACCCTCCAGCGGATCCTGCAGCTGCGCGCAGACGGGCGGCTGGGCACGCCGTACTACGCCAAGGCGAACTACCTGCATCACAAGGACCCGCGCGTGGAGCGCCAAGACGAGAACAACATCAATGCATCCAACCCCCTGTTCCCGTTCGGCAGCCATGCCATCGACACGGTGCTCGGGGTCATCGGCGACGTGCCCGAGGCCGTGACCTGTTACGCGGCCAAGAAGCGCACCTCCCGCGCGTACGCGCATCCGGACACCATGAGCGTGCACATGCGCTTCTCCAAGGGGCGGATCGGGTACAGCCTCACCACCGCGGCCTCTCGCCGCAGCGGCGGGTTCCAGATCGAGGTCTACGGCACCAAGATGGACGTGGTCCTGGACCGCAACGTGTACGGCGACCCGGTGGTCATCCCGGACATCGGGTTCGAAACCACGCCCGTGTGCATGCACTTCTTCAGCGGCCGCCGAAAGCGGGAAACGATCAACTTCCTGGACTACCCGCACGGCCACGTGGCGAGCTTCTATCGGACGATCGAACACCTGATCTACGCCATGGACCACGACGTGAAGAGCCCGGCCATGGTGGACGTGGTCGACGGCGCGCACGTGGTGACCGTGGCCCTGGCGGCCGTGGCCTCGGCCGAGGCGGGCGGCGAGCCCGCCGCGCCCGAGCGGTTCGACCCCCTGCCCTACCGGGGCACGGCCGCGCCCATGCGCGAGGAGGACTACATGCAGGGGTTCATCCGCAGCCACTACCTGCACCGGCCTCAGCAGCGCGCCATCGCCCGGGGCGAGAGGGTCTAGCGTCGCGCCCGCCTGGAGATTGCGCCGCCGCGCCGAAGCGGCCTCTCCCCGTTGCGCAACTGACGGTTGACCAGCCGGCCCGCGCAGTGCATGGTGTAGGGGTTGCTGTAGCACACTCGCTTCTGGCGCTCGCAGGGCTTCGGAGAGAGACGCAGGATGGCCACGCGATCCATGGTGCGCGCTACGGGGTTTGCGCTCCTCGTCCTGGTGGTGCTCTTCGTGATGTGCACGGTCCCACAGACGCGCGAAGAGCCGAGCGCCGAGGTTCCGACCCCCACGCCCGCGCACCAAGACCACGGCGAACACGATCTGCGGAGCCTCATAGACAAGTCAGAAAGAGACCTGGATGCGGCCCACAAGAGGGCCCTTGCCGAGCTCGGCGATGACGAAGGCGAACCGGCGGATTCCAGCTTCTTCGAGGAATTCTTCGCGATCAAAGAGACAAAGGCCTCGCTTCAGAACGTGCGCGATGCCCTCGACACCATTGAGACTACCGAACACGACCGGAAGGGCATCGCGGCCTTGGCCGGAGGCACGCTGGAAGAGGCTGAAGCGCACTTCCGGCGGTCGATCCGACAAGCGCCGAGAAGGCCGTTCCCCGTGTACTCTCTGGGGATGATCGCCTTTGACCAATCTCGGCCGACACGGGCCAAGGACTGGTTCGCCCAGGCCCTGGCCGCAGAGCCCAGATGCGAAAGCGCCGCGTTGATGAAGCGCCTGTGTGTTGCTTGTGAGGCAACGCCTCCGGCCACTGACGCGCACCTTCTCGCAACGTTCGCGCACACGTACCAGGAGGCGATGCAGGAGCTCAAGCCCGACCACGAGCTAACGTTCGCGGACATGTCCTTCCCGCCCCTGGCTTCGGACCTCGTAATCCGCAAGTCTCTTGACCTGTTTCTGTCCATCGGCAAAGCAAAGGAAGATGAATTCAAGGCGAGGTTCGCCAGCACAGACGATCCAGACGAAGAGATGGCAATGTCGCTGGTCCTCGAGGGCACTGACTTGGGCGGCGCCTGGGCGCGCGCCACTGCGGGTCTGTACCCTGACCGCCGCGACTTCCAGGTCTTCGCCTTGCTAGTCGAGCATTTTTCGGAAGACGAGAGCCCGGATTCCGAACTGCTGGCCGCTGCGCGCCACCTGGAACCGGACAATGGCGCACTGATGCTGCTCACCGTGGACAAGGGCCAGCTGGATGCTGAAGGGGCACAGCACGTACCGGCCTTGACTGACGAGGAGTGCGCGTTGCTGCACCAGGCGGCGGAGGCGCCGGACTTTGTCACGTACGAGCTCTACAAGTACGAAGAGCAGCTGGCGATCCACAGAGACTTGGCACGTCCCTTCGCGCCGGCGTCGCCGTTCAGGCTAACAGGCCCTGCCATGCATATGCTTCGCGTGTTTCGGCGCGCACGAACCCGCATTGAGGCAGAGCTTCAACAGGGGAACATAGACTTGGCAACGCGCATCGCGCGCGACGTGCAAAGGATCGCGGACCGGTACGCCGGTGAACAGGACATCGTCATTGGCCAGCTCATCGCCACCGGCTTCCATCGCCTCGCCGTGGCTCCCTTTGACGATTGGATCGGCCCGAAGAAGATTCCTGTCGGCATACGAGTCCTGTTCCGCGCGAGGCTGCCGGCGGTCCGCGCCGAGGCGCATCAGGGGCTATGGGCTGCAGCCGCTCCCGCAGTCGCCAGGCTGCCGAGCCGTCGCCTGTACGATGCGTATTGCGCGTGGGAGACGTCCTCCGAGGTGCGCGACGAGACGTACGAGAGACTGTTGGCACTGCGGCGCGGGAAGATCCGTGAGGACACTGTGACTCGACTGCAAGAGGCATTGGAAAGCGATTGGCTTTCTGTCGATTGCACGGACGTCGTCCTCCTGGGCGACATCGCGGACGAGCGGGCGCGCGGCGTTCTCCGAAGCGTGCGGGACGGCGCAAAGTCGGCCTTCGCCCGCTATCTAGCCGCAACGCTACTCGAGGAACAAAGGCCGACCGCCTTGCCGTGAGCTCTGGATGCAAGCAAGTCGAGCGCGCCATCTGCGCTCGAATCAACACGCGTAAGAAGCCCCAGAGCTGCGGCCACGTCTACAGCACTGGCACTGTATGTAGAGGAAATCCGAGGAAAGGAGCCCATCATGGCATCGAGCATCCGATTCGCGGCGGCCTGGGGTCTCGTAGTGTCTGGGGTGTTCTGTGCGTGGACGTCGCCCCTGCTGGCATTGGGCGGGACGTACCAGATCGACGCCCAGGGCCACATCGTGGCCGAGCAGCTGGACTGGCCTGCGGGCCTGGCCGGGCTCGCCGGACGAGCTCAGCACCTCAATGAGCTCATGTAGAGCCGTACGGAACGTTTTCACCAAGTCGAAGGAGGTTCGCATGGAGGACGAGAAAGTACGTCTCGGGTTTGTCGGCACTGGGCGGATGGGGCAGTGCGCGCATCTGCGGAATTATGTGGCCTTGTCCAGCGAGTGCGAGGTGGCCGCGCTAGCGGAATTGCGTTCTAATACCGGCACCGCAGTGGCCCAGCGATTCGGCATCGGGAAGGTGTATGCGGACGCAGAGGAGATGCTTACCGCAGAAGAGCTTGACGGCATAGTGGCCTCCCAGATGTTCTGCCGTCACGAGACTCTCTTGAAGCAAATCCTCAAGTACGGGCTCCCTGTGTTCATAGAGAAACCGCTGGCCGACTGCGTCGAGACGGGCGAGCGGATTCTTTCGATGATTGGCCAGTACAACGCACGAGTCATGGTGGGCTATCACAAGCGGAGCGATCCGGCGACGGCCTATGCGAAGTCGGCGGTAGATCGGTTCATCAAGAGCGGAGAGTTAGGGCGCATGAAATACGTCAGAATCACCATGCCGATCGGCGAATGGATCTGCGGAGGATTCGATCTTCTGGTTGCCGAGGTCGACGAGGAAGTCAGACTCGCCCGAGATCCGAAGCCGTCCAGTTTGGGCCCGGAACGATATTCCCGCCTCTTTGGATTTGTGAATTACTACATCCACCAGATCAATCTCCTTCGACTACTGCTGGGCGAATCCTATCGCGTCACGCACGCCGATCCGGCCGGCGTGCTGCTCGTCGGCAGAGGTACGAGCGGCATCCCTTGCCTCATCGAGATGAATCCCTACTCAACCTCCCTCGCATGGGAGGAGTCCGCCCTCACCTCGTTTGAACACGGCTACGTAAGGCTCGACCTTCCCGCCCCGATGGCGCTCAATCGTCCCGGCCGAGTGGAAATTCTTCACGATCCAGCAAACGGCGCCACCCCGCGGACGATCATTCCTCACTTACCCTGGGTGCACGCGATGAAGGAGCAGGCGATGAGATTCATCCGCTTCGTGCGGGGCACCGCCCAACCGCCCTGCGGGCCAGAGGAGGCGCTGGAGGATTTGCGTGTGGCGCAGAGCTATCTCGACTTGTTCGATGAACAGCATGCATGAGGAGACACGCCATGCCGCTCAGATTTCGCAAACGGTTGATCGCGGTCGAACGCTTCGAGGCGGGCGCCTTCGTCGATGTCGACAACAATGGCGTGCTGGACATCGTTTCCGGCGGCTGGTGGTATGAAGGGCCGGACTTCCTCAGCAAGCATCGCATTGGCCCGAACCCAGCCTTCGACGACTATTATGACGACTTCTCCGCGATCGCGCTCGATATCAATGGAAATGGCTTGCCGGACATTGTCACCGGCGGCTGGTTTGGAAGAGCGCTGCGCTGGCTGGAAAACCCGGGCTCGACGAAGAAGGAATGGCCGATGCACCAAATCGCCGAATGTGGCAGCATAGAGACCACCCGCGCCTGGGACGTTGACGGCGACGGCGTCCCCGAGCTCGTGCCGAATACGCCGAGGGATGAATTGGTTATCTACAAGCTCGAACGAAACGCACAGGGAAAAGGCACAGGCGCCTTCTCGGCCCACTCCGTCTACCCGGAAGCGCAGGGACACGGTCTGGGCTTCGGCGATATCAATGGCGACGGGCGGGGTGACTTCGTCCTGAGCGATGGCTGGTTGGAGGCACCGCCCGACCCCTTCCGGGGCAACTGGATCTGGCACCCGGAGTTCGACCTCGGCGCGGCAAGCGTGCCTATCATCGTCGCCGACGTCAATGGAGACGGGCTGAACGACCTGATCGCTGGTCAAAGCCACGGCTACGGTTTGTCCTGGTGGCAGCAGAAGATGGAAAGCGGCAGACGTTCCTGGATCGAACATCCTATCGATCCCTACAACAGCCAGTATCACGACATGCGCTGGCTGGATATCGACAATGACGGCATCTGCGAACTGGTGACGGGCAAGCGCTACATGGCTCACTGTGGCCTTGATCCTGGCGCGTATGACGACATCGGCGTCTACTATTTCAAATGGGCCGGAGAGAGCTTCTCAAAGCAGGTTGTCGACTATGGTCCCTTCCCCGAGGGGGCGGGCTGCGGAATACACTTCGACGCGGCCGACACCACCGGCAACGGCTATCCCGATATTCTCGCCCCTGGCAAGGACGGTCTCCACCTTCTCTACAATCTCGGCCCCCGATAGTACAGTTGCCGAAGAGCTCCTGGAGGACAAGGCGAGACGAGTTCGCAGACTGGATGAGGGTACGAGAAGCGGATCGCCTCCGTTCCCCACGGGTGGACGAAGCGATCCGATTCAGGCTGAAATTCGGGCCGAACTCAGTCAGTCATTTCTCGGCGGCGTAACTGCGGCCCCCTGGAGCTCATCCCCGCCTGCTGGGGCCCTGATCGTGGCCGACGGGCCCACGATCCATGCGCTGGATACGCAGACCCAAGAGGTCTACTGGCGATACGACGTGCGCGCCGACGTGCGTTGCGGCCTGCTCGTGCAAGGCAACGCCCTGTACGCGGCCACCAAGGGCCGCAAGGTGTTCGCATTCGAGTGGTGAGCGGCGGCACATGCTGCTGCCATTCGCGAGTGTGACGCCCGCGGAGATGGGTCATCCGCAAGCAAAATACATGGACCCGCCAGAGCTGCGGCCACGTCTACACCACTGGCACTGTATGTAGAGGAAATCCGAGGAAAGGAGCCCATCATGTCATCGAGCGTCCGGTTCGCGGCGGCCTGCGGTCTTGTAGTGTCTGGCGCGTTCTGTGCGTGGACGTCGCCCCTGCTGGCATTGGGCGGGACGTACCAGATCGACGCCCAGGGCCACATCGTGGCCGAGCAGCCGGACTGGCCCGCGGGCCTGGCCGGGCTCATCAATTCCGGGCCCGTGTTCCACGGCCACTGGGTGAACGCCGCGTCCGAGTTCTTCTACCTCGGCGACACCGCGTCCCTGAACCGGTTTCTGGAAGGATATGCTCGGCTCGAACACACGCCCCTCGACGTTGTGCTGCACGCGGGCGTGGGTCGTCGGAGCGCACTGTGGGGCGAGAAGCCGATCGCGCCGTACGACTGGAGCGTGCTCGTGCGCAAGCGCGGCTGGGGCGCGCCGCAAGATCCCGACCACATGGAGGACGAGTGGACCGCGCGCATAGACGTGTGGTTGGACGGGAATATCCGCCTGCCTGACCTGATCGTGCCCGCGAACGTGCGCGTCGCGTCCGGCGGCGAGATCGAGGCCTTTATCGACAAGCACGCGCAGACGGGAGCCGCCGAAGCCGACCACCAAGCCGACGAAGCGCGGAGAGCTCGCACCCGCGAGGCCTGCGCGCGGTACCGGGCGTTGAGCGGCATCGCCCCGGGTACGTCCGTACGCACGGTCGAACAGGCCCTGGCCTTGCCCGAGCCCTTCGAGTATCGGGCCCCGGCCACCATCGACCCGGTGTGGCGGTTCCGGTACCGATGCGATGGGTACTGGGTGGGCTTCGCCGCACAGCGTACAGGCGGCGAGTCCCCCATGCGCTCCGAGGACCTGGACACGCGCCGGTTCCAGTACGTGGGCGACCTGTGGATCACGGAATCCATCGGCCCGGACGCCGATGTCAGGCCGGTGCCTGAAGAGGTCCTGCGCGCGGCCGAGGAAGCGGAGCGCGAGCAGGAGCATGCAGACCAGAAGGATGAGTAGCGCCCGCCGACGCGCCCGGCCCGCAGCACGAGGCCGGCCGGCCCACGCATCCGCAGTCGGCCGTGGTACCCGTTCGCAAGCGGGACGAGCGCGTGGAAGTCCTGCTCGTGACCAACAACAGCGGGCAGCGGTGGGTGCTGCCCAAGGGGCTCGTGGAGGCCCACCTGTCCGCCGCAGAGTCGGCCGCAGTCGAGGCCTACGAGGAGGTGGGCATCCAGGGCAGTGTATCGCTGCCCCGGATCGGCACGTACCAGTACGAAAAGTGGCACGGCGCCTGCCGGGTCGAGGTGTTCCTCATGCGCGTGGACAAGGAACTGGTCGCCTGGCCGGAACAGGCCTCGCGCCGCCGCCGGTGGATGCCGCTCGACGAGGCTCGCCGCGTACTCGACGAGCGGGTGCCGCGCACGATCCTCGACGCCGCGGCGCAGCGATGCCCGTAGGCCCCCGCGCTCGCGTCACGCGCCGGCGCGTTTCCTGTCCAGGGCGAACCGCAACGCCGCGCGGTACAGGGTGAGCTGGATCTCCAGGAGCTCGTCGAGCTCGAACAGGCGGAACGGCTCCTTGCGGATGCCGTGCGGACACTCCAGCGTTGTGGTGACCGCACCGCTCACATGGTACAGGGCGCTGGCCAGGTTGAAGGGCTTGGCTGTCTCCCCGCTCTCCTGCCCGGGTTCGGGCACGGCGCCGTGGGGCAGGTCGCGCTCCTCGAGCAGGGCATAGAAGAGCTCGGCCAGGGCGCTCACCCGCTCTTGCGCCTCCACGGTGGCGTAGGCCGGACGGATGAGCCACGGCGGCGGCGTGCTGCTGTGCAAGGACGCGATGAGGTCCGGGCCCTCCGCGCGCGCCACGTCCAGGATCGCGGGCGCGGACACGCTCATGGGACGGAAGAACTCGTCGTGCATGGGGTTCACACCCGCGTCGTCGAAATAGCAGCCCAGGAAGCCGACCGCGTCGCCGCGCATGGGATGCAGGCGCTTGACCTGCGGCCACCCGCACAGCCACCCGTCGCTCCAGGTCCCCTGGCCCCAGAACCGGATGTCGTCGGCGCCCATGCCCTGCAGGGCGCGGGGCTCGAACCGCGCCACGCCGTCCGGGTTGCCCGTGGGCACGATCAACAGCCGGCACTGGTCGCCCAGCTCGCGCAGCTCGGCCTGGTCCGCGCCGCGCAGGTCCTGACCGGTCTCCATCACGTGGATCAGGTTCACGAGTCCGGTCAGGGCCTCCACCTCGTGCCCGTGCACCGGGCCGACCAGAAAGACGACCGGCTTGGTGCGCGCCGCCTTGTCCATGTAGGCGCTCGGCATGCGCGCGCCGATGGCCGAGTTGTAGTTCGCGGAACCAGCCGCGGGCTCATGCGCGCCGTACGCGACCAGGTGCAGGGGCCGCCCGCCCGGGGAGGTGGCGATCTCCTTTGCCTCGCCGCGCTTCAGCGACGCGAAGCGCTCGTCCAGGCCCGCCACGTCGCCCACCCAGAAGTCGGGCAGCGCTCGGTCGGGAATCCGCTCCTTGGCCTCCTCATAGCTCATGTGTCGCCACGGCCTGTCCTCGTGTTCCGGCATTGCACAGCCTCCGCTCTGGTGTAGGGGAAATCGACGCCTCACTCGTTCATGCGCCCCAGCTTCTCCTGGGGCATGACTCGTTGCGCAAGAGGCCGGTCGACCAGCGCCTCGCCATCCTGTTCGACGCGGATATGGCCGCCGACCTCATCTCGTCGATTGAAGACCACGCGCACCGTGGCGCCCTGGGCGTCGAACTCGACGCCCGCGCCGTCCGGCTCGTCCACGAGCTCGGAAGGCGCCATGGACGCGAGCTCCTGGCGGTCGCCTACTTGAATCAGGTGCAGGAACAGGTCCCTCCGGCTGCCCTGCGGAGGCGAGATCTCCATGCGCCAGCGTCCGAACAGGTGCTCCTCCGGGTCTTCCCAGCGCGCTCCGGGCCGCCACTTCGGCCAGTTCCTGCCATCGGCCCAGAACTCCTTGCCCGGTCCGCCGACTTTCTCCGCGCGGCCCTGTTGGGGAAGCAGCGTGCGCACGAAGATCCTGCCCTGCCGGTGGTCCGCGGAGAAGGTGTCGCCCTGGACCTTGGGCTCGTACTGCGTGTGCAGAAGCCACCGCTTCTTCTGCTCCGGCTTCTTGGAGATCACGCGGTCGAAGACCACGAAGTAGTCCGGATACACGAACAGGAACTGGCGCACCACCTCCTGGGCCTTGTCCTGGTGGTAACAGAAGGTGGCGTCGCTCGCGATGTACGTGTACCGGTCGTTCGTCTCGAAGGCCTTGACCTCTGCGCCGTAGTTCTTGTTCATGCCCCCGGTGTTCGCCTCGGCCTCTATTCCCCAATACCCGGGCAGCGTCTCGCCCTCCATCTGGATGAGCACGCAGTTGTGCGCAACGGTGTCGAAGCGGTAGTTGGTTAGATGATCGTTGTTCTTCAGTTCCGGGGGGACGGGGATGCCCCGGACCCCGGTGTCCATGGCCAGGAATCCCTGCCTGTAGATCGTGAAGTGGTTCTCGTCGTAGTGCTTGCGCTTTGTCGTCTGGCGGCCTGCAATAAACATGCAGTAGGTGTCCCCCTCGCCCCACCCGCTGTTCATAAAGGTGTGGCCCACCGGGTCCGGGAAATAGCGCGCCCGGGGCAGCCGCTCCACGACCTCGCGCATCTCTTCCTCGGCATGCTCGGGCGGGGACATCAACAGCGGCGCCGCCGAGGTCTGATACCAGTAGCCCCTCGGGTTCAGGGATATCTGATAGTCCACGGGCGCCAGGAACTGCGCCATCGCGGTCAGCTTGTGCAGCGTGGCCTCGTCCGCCACGCCCCGGTACAGGTCGGCCGTCCGGTACAAGTAGTGCTTATGACAGCCGTCCATCAGGTTCGACTTGTGATAGGCGTCGCCCCAGCCGTGCCGCAGCTTGCCCCCCCTGGGCTCGATGGTGTGCCGCAGGAAGTAGTCGACCAGGTGGATGCGGTCCGGATAGTATCGGGCGAAGTTCCCGCCAATGGCCGAGCGCCAGGAGTCGATGAAGTTGACCTCGCTCTGCAGGTTCTGGGTCAAGTACCCCAGCGCGCCGTACAGGAAAATGCCGTCCGGCCCGGCCGAGAAGGCCTCGGACACGGACAGATGCTGCTTGTACCCGTCGCGAAGGAGCTCGGTGCAGACCTCGTCCGTGGCCCCTTCCACGCCCGCATGCAGGAACACGAGCCCCAGGTACCACCCCGTGACCGTGTCGTAGTACGTGTTGATCGGCGTATTGTGCATGTAGCTTTGGGCGTACCAATGCTCGTGGATGTCCTTGAGCGGACCGAACAGGGCCTTGCCGATGCGCTGGCGCTCCGCCTCGGGCAGGTCGTTGTACAGCCAGTCGTAGGCCGACAGGAGCGCGATCCTCATCGGGCATCTGCCCAGGTTGTGCGGCCTGTTTTCTCTCGCCGCGATGGGATCCTGGCGGTCGGCCGCGGCGTAGAAGTCCGCAGCGAACCGCAGGTGCGCGACCCCTCGATCGTAGTACGTCCTCTCGCCGGTCAAAAGATACGCCAGCGCCGCGTGCGCCGCGTAATAATGCCAGCTGGCCTTATTCCCATCCCGAAGATTGGGCAGGTTCTCTGGGTCAAGCTCCGGCGGCGCTGGGTATTCCTCGACCCGCTTCTTGAGCTCCTCCAGCCACTCGGCCTGCCGTTGCGTGAGGCCCTCGCGGCGGATCCTGGCCAGGATGTCCTGGTTGAGGAACAAGCGCGGATGGTCGGGCCGGATGTGCTCCAAGACCCAGGCGAAGTCCGGGGGCTCTGGCGGCCCGTCGGCGCCGCCGCCCGTCGCCGCCTCTGCGCTCGCGCACAGGGCTGCCGCACACACCGCGAGCGCGATGGGCATAGCCACACGGCCAACCTTCGTATGCATGCACTTCATCCTATCTCCTCCTGATCCGAGCGATGCCGATTGGGACCGGGCGCACGCGATGCGCGCCGCCTGGCCTGGCCTGCCGCCCATCCGATAGCACAACTACTCCTCAAGCGCCAGCCCGGCCTGCGGCATGATTCTTTGAGTAAGAGGCCGGTCGACGAGCATCTCGCCGTTTTCTTCGATGCGGATGTGGCCGCCGACCGCGCCGGTCTTGCTGAGCGCGATTGTATACGTGCGCGCACCCGCCGTGAAGGTCAGCTCGACCTGGTCTTCATCCTCGCGCACCTCGCTTTCAACCATCTCCTCCACGGACTGGTCGGCCGCTTGAATAAGATGCAGAAAGTGGTCCTGTTCGCGCGCCGCGCCGGACCGCACCTCCACGCGCCACCGGCCCATGGTCTCCGGCACCTGTCTGTCATACTTCTTGCCCCATCGGCGCCACCACTCGTCGGACAGGGGCCAGTTGCGGCCCCTTGCCCAGAATTCCTTGCCCGGGCCGCCGATGGTCACAAGCTGTGCGTCCGGCGGATAGACCGTGCGGCAGAAGATGCGGCCGCGATCCTGGTCGGCACGGAATGCATTGCCCTCAACGGCCGGTTCGTTCGCGGTATGCAGGAGCCACTTCTTCTCCAGTTCCGCCCGGGTCGAGATCACCCGATCGAAAACCACGAAGTGGTTCGGGGGCAGGAACAGGAACTGGCGCACCATCTGCGCGCACTTGTCTTCCGGATAGAGCTCCGTGGCGTCGCTCGCCGCGTACGCGAACCCGGGATTCGACTCGAACGCCGTGATCAGTGGCTCCGCGAGATCGTTGTGGTCCTGCGTCTGCCCGGTCTCGTCGATGAGGACGCAGTTGTGGGCCACGCTCCGGAAGGCGTACTCGTAGTGCTGGTCGCCGGGGCGGAAACTGCCGCGCGTGCCCGAATCCAGAGCCAGAAACCCCTGCTTGTACATGATGAAGTGCGTTGCGTCCCGCTGATAGGACCCGACCTCGCCGCCGCCCGCGTTGAACAGGGCGTACGTGTCGTCGGGTCCGCTGCCCGAGCGCATGAACACGATGCTCGACTGTTCGAAGTGCCGGGCCAGGGGCAGGTTCTCCGGCAACCGGGCCTGCGGATCGGGCTGCACGGGCGACCAGATCTCACTCCACAGCGGGATGTGCCCGTACTTGCCGCATCGTTCGAGGCCTGTGTCCCTGCGCATGGCGTGCGACAGGTCCGCCAGGTCCGGTCGCGAGTTCTCGTAGAAGTAGATGTGCTGCGCCAGATAGCCGCCCAGCAGGCACTTCGTGAACCGAGTCGACCCCGCGATCCGGTTGCCTTTGTGCCAGGCTCGCGCCAGGCCGCAGTGCCGATAACCCGGAAGCGCGTTCCAGAACACGCCGAGGGGGTAGATCGCGCTCTGCGCAAACCACTTCTCTGGAATCGGTGCGGCCATGGCCGCCCGCCAGGAATGGTAGAAGCTCCACTCCGCGTGCGCCGAGGCGGCGATCGCGTATTCGACCTGCGGCGCGTGAAAGTCGCCGTCGTCCCCCCCCGCGCGCGCCCGGCGGGCGAGCATTTTCAGATGGTCCGAATACCCCTTGTCCAGAACCTCCAGCGCAAGCGGGTAATCCTCGGGCGACAGGTGGTCGCCCAGCAAAGTGAGTCCGGTGTACCAGAGCATGTTGTCCCAGTAATAGAAGGGCCCGTGCCAGGAGTGATGGTGCGGCGCGAATCGCTCCATGAAGGCGTGGACGTGGCGGATCATTCGCGAGGACAACGTGTTCCGTTCGTCGGGCGGGAGATCGTTCCACACCCAGTCGAGCGCGGCCAGCCAGCTGATTCGCGTGAACGGATAGTCCAGATGCGCCTCGCGCACCGCGCCCCTGTTTACGTTCGTGATTGTGTCGGCGGCGAGCACCTGATCGTAGAAGTCGACGCTCTTCTGCAGCATCCGCCTGATCTTGGCCAAGCGCTCCTCGTCACGGGTCACCCGGTACACGAAGGCGCTGGCCGCGAGCTGCCGGCCCCAGTCCTGGGTGCCGATCTCCTCCAGGGGCGGCAGGCCCTGCACGATCTCCTGCATTTCCCGGTACTCTGCGTTCGCTTCGCCGAGCGCGCGCGCCTTCATCTCGGGCCACATCTCCTGATTCATGAAGAGCCGCGGGTGGTCGGGCCGG
>Ga0180431_10001983_pt1 | contig 27779 bp, 24 predicted proteins | sample SS_ome_11_FD_132459 | JGI IMG/M metagenome (GOLD analysis project Ga0180431, IMG submission 132459) | Hypersaline lake sediment archaeal communities from the Salton Sea, California, USA - SS_1_MS_1 metaG | ecosystem: Environmental > Aquatic > Non-marine Saline and Alkaline > Hypersaline >... | reverse complement strand
CCATGCTCATCGTCGGCGATGAGTACAACTCAAAGGCACTGGTGAGCCAGGAGCTAGCCGACCGCCAGACGCTGCAGGCCGCTCTCCTCGCCGGAGCTCTCTACGCGGATAATGAGAAACTGACTAAGGCCCGCGAAATCTGGTCACGCATCTACGAAGTAACCGCATTCTACGTCGGTCTCGCCGATGATCTGACACCAACGCAGTATTCACAGGCCCTCCGCAAGGTACTCGGCGCAACCATCGAGTGGCAGGTGCTCATCGAGGGCGACACCTTGCGCAAGTTCCGTGAGCAACTGGCAACTTTCCAGGGCCCACGCATCTACGGCGGCACCGGTGACCTCGAAGTCCAGCCGCCGTTCTCAGATGAGCAGCTGCAGCAGGCCTTGGCAGTCACCGCCGGCCTCCGCTTCATGGGGCAGCGCTTCATCCCCGACTCCTACATGATGAGCAAGCTGGTCACCCCCAGCGTCGGCACTTTCACCGGATCCGGGCAGCCTTTCACTATGGAGCGCTCCGGCGGAGGACCGGTGCGTGCATTCCCCCGCGGACTTGACGTGTTGAGCGTGCTCGGCTCCGAACGCGCGGCGGCGGTCCTCGCAGATGCCGGCGACACCGCATATCAGAACTACGACGAAGCAGTTGCTCAGTTGCGCGCCGAGTTTGACGCAATGGGCCCGACCGCATGGCACAAGAACCTCTACTGGGCATGGCTCGACAGCCTCCGCCCATTGCTCGAACCGACCAGCGGCGACGGCTGGCCGACCTTCATGACCACCCAGGCCTGGCAGGACAAAAACCTCAATTCCGTGCTCGCCTCGTGGGCGCAACTCCGCCATGACACTATTCTCTACGCCAAGCAGAGCTACACCATGCGCGCCACGGCGGTCCCGCCGATGGAGCAGCCAAAGGTCGTCGGCTATGTCGAACCGGCTCCCGAATTCTACGCGCGCCTACTCAGTCTGGCAAAGATGACGAGGGGAGGCCTCGAAGCGATGCAGGTACTCGACAAGGCCGCTTCCGGTCGCCTCGCCCGCCTCGAGAAAATTCTCCAGCAACTACTCGATATCTCCCAGAAGGAGCTGGCCAACGAGCCGCTCACTGATGAAGACTATGACTTCATCAAGTACTTCGGCGAGGTCATCGAGGGTGTCGTCAGCGGCCAGGACGAGGGCCTCGAGACCACCATCATCGCCGACGTCCACACTGACAGCAATAGCTCTCAGGTACTGGAGGAGGGGACAGGCTACCTGCGGCTGTTAGCCGTGGCCTACAAGCTGCCCGAGGGCAATATCGTCCTCGGAGCCGGCCCGGTGCTCTCGTACTACGAGTTCAAGCATCCGATGGCCGACCGCCTCACCGACGAGGCCTGGCGCGAGATGCTCAAGGGTGACAAGACCCCCTCCCAGCCCGCATGGACCGGCACCTTCTACGCACCGAAATAGCGCAAGCACTCAGCCACGCTGCTTCGTGTCGGCCTGGGCGCAAACGGACTACAATAGCTGACGGACAGTTCACGATTGGCCGTGGTACGGGCGCAATGCCTGCTCTTGCGCCCTTTTGCCATGGGTGCTGGCGTGCAAATGGCAATGAACACATGGTATAATAAGAAGTTTCTACTCCGAGTAAGCCTCCACAAAGGACACCATGGAACAAGACGAGATTCGGATATACGGAGCCAGGGAACATAATCTGGATGACATCAGCATCCAACTACCGCGCAACCGGCTGATCGTGTTCTGCGGCGTGTCGGGATCGGGAAAGTCGTCCCTGGCTTTTGACACAATCTACGCCGAAGGCCGGCGGCGGTATGTCGAGTCGCTATCGACACATGCGCGCCATCTGCTGGGCGATATGGACCGGCCGGCGGTGGATCATATCGAGGGACTATCACCGGCGATCGCCATTGATCAGCAATCGGTGGCCGGCAATCCGCGCTCGACGGTGGCGACCGCTACCGACATCTATGACTTCCTGCGTGTGCTCTTTGCGCGTGTCGGCCAGCCTCATTGTCCGGAATGTGGACGCCCGATTCATGCAACCACCGTGCAGAATATCGTGGACCAGATTCTCGCGCTGCCTGATGAGAAGGCCATACTGGTGCTCGCTCCCGTGCGGCCGGAGCAGGGCGATGACTGGTACGGGGTGCTGCGAGATGCCCGCCGAGCCGGCTTCGTCCGCATGCGGATTGACGGGCAGGTGCTGTCGCTGGATGAGAGGATCGAGCCCGCAGATGAACTGGAGACAGCCGAGATCGTCGTGGACAGGCTGGCTGTGACTGCGGAGGTCCGCTCGCGAATCGCCGACTCCCTGGAGACGGCGCTGGAGTACGGTGAGGACGTCGTCATCGTAGCCGAAGTGGATGGTCCGGACCACGTCTATAGCACCCGCTATGCCTGCGCGGAATGTAATGTGAGCGTGCGTCCGCTGACACCGCAGATGTTCTCGTTCAACGGGCCGTATGGAATGTGTCCGAGGTGCGAGGGGCTGGGGGTGATCAGAGAGGTCGAGCCCTCGCTGCTGATCGCGGACCCGAGCAAGTCACTGCGCACCGGCGCCCTGAAGCCCTATGGGGCGCTGAGCAGCGGCCGTGTCGCACATCTGATGCAGGGACTTGCCGACCACTACGGCTTTGACCTGGCGACACCGTGGGAGCAGCTGGAGGAGGCGGTCCGTAAGATTATCCTCTACGGCTCCAACGGTGAGGAGATAGAGTTCACATACGAAGGTCGCGATGGGAGGAGTTTCACGTACTCGCAGGCCTTCGAGGGCATCGTCAATGTAAGTCGGCGGCGGTTGGAGAATGCCGCTTCCACGGCGCGGCGCAGCTATTACCAGAGCTTTGTCGCTGAGGTGCCATGTCCGGAGTGTGGTGGCGCGCGGCTACGCAAGGATGTCCTCGCCGTGACTGTAGGAGGGCGCAACATCGCTGAAATCACCGCGATGAACATTGTGGAGGCTGAGCAGTTCTTCGCGGGGCTCGAGCTGGGGAGTTCGGACAGCATTATCGCCGCAGAGTTGATTCGGGAGATACAGGCGCGGCTGGAGTTCATGCTGAAGGTCGGCGTCGGCTATCTGAGCCTGGATCGGACCGCCCCAAGTCTCTCGCGGGGCGAGGCCCAGCGCATCCGACTGGCAACGCAGATCGGGTCAGGGCTGGCAGGGGTCATGTATATCCTCGATGAGCCGAGCGTCGGCCTGCACCAGCGGGACCAGTCGAACCTGCTGGAGACGGTGGTGAATCTGCGCGACCTGGGCAACAGCGTAATAGTCGTCGAGCATGACGCGGCCACGATTCTGGCGGCGGACCATGTTGTCGAGTTCGGCCCGGGCGCAGGCGTAGCAGGCGGCAAGATCGTCTATGCGGGGGATGTTGGGGGCCTGCTTGCCGATAAGCGGTCGCTGACCGGGGCCTATCTATCGGGGCGATTGAGTGTCCACACGCCAGTGCCAGGGCGGCGGGCATGGGACAAGACTATTCAGATTATCGGGGCGAGCGAACACAACCTCAAAGGAATTGACGTGGAGCTGCCGCTGGGAGTCCTGACATGTGTCACGGGCGTGTCCGGCTCGGGTAAAAGCAGCCTGATTCATGACGTGTTGTACCGAGCGCTGCGGCGCAAACTCCATAACTCCGCGGACCATCCGGGAGCACATCAGGCGATCAACGGAGCCGGCGCAATAGACAAGATTATTGACATTGACCAGAAGCCGATCGGACGGACATCGCGGTCAAACCCCGCGACATACTCAGGTGTCTTCGGCCCGATCCGCGAGCTGTTTGCACAGACGCCTGAGGCCCGCATGCGGGGCTACGACCAGGCGCGCTTCAGCTTCAATGTCCGCGGCGGGCGCTGTGAGGCATGCGAGGGCAAGGGAACGCGCCAGATCGAGATGGACTTCCTCCCCGATGTCTATGTGACGTGCGATGAATGCAAGGGGGCGCGCTATAATCGCGAGACGTTGCAGGTGCATTACAAGGGCAAGACTATCGGCGACGTGCTGGAGTTTACCGTCGCGCAGGCACTGGAGTTGTTTGAGAATGTCCCCAAGATCAAGCGGATCCTCCAGACGCTGTGCGATGTAGGCCTTGAGTACCTCCAGCTCGGACAGCCGGCGACGACACTGTCGGCAGGTGAGGCACAGCGCATAAAGCTGGCCAGAGAGCTTTCCCGACCGGCCTCGGGTGCCACGCTTTATGTCCTCGACGAGCCGACTACGGGCCTGCATTTTGCCGACATTGAGAAGCTCCTCAGTATCATCGTCCGCCTCGTCGAGCAAGGGAGTACGGTGGTCATTATCGAACATAACCTCGATGTGGTGAAGGCGGCGGACCATGTGATAGACCTGGGCCCCGAGGGCGGAGATGAGGGCGGATACCTGCTCGCTACCGGCACTCCCGAGCAGATTGCGGAGTGTGATAAGTCTTACACCGGCCAATTCCTGAAGCAGGTTCTCTAAACGAAGATGAAATCCAGCGTCCTGATACCAACCTACCTTCGCGGTCCGGCCTTGCTGGATTGCCTCGAGGCGGTTGTTGCCGGCAACCGGCTGCCGGAGCAGATCGTGATCGTGCTGCGCGACACGGATACTGAGAGCCATGAGATCATCGCCGGTTGGCTGGCCGAATCGCCACACGCGCAACTTTTCGAAATCGTGAAGGTCTCAGAGCGCGGCCAGATTGCGGCGATAAACCGCGGATTGGAGATCGTGAGCGGGGACGTAGTGTTCTTCACGGATGATGATGCCCGGCCGCGGCGGGATTGGCTACAGCGTCTGGCTGCATACTATGATGATCCCCAGGTTGGTGGGGCCGGCGGGCGCGATGTAGTCCACCACGGTGAAGAAATCTCACAGTGCCATGCGCGTGTCATCGGCGAGGTGACCTGGTATGGGCGGGTCGTCTCCAATCATCACTGCGACAGCGACGGCGGGGTGAGGTTCGTGCAGCATATCAAAGGGGTGAACATGTCATTTCGACGGGAGCTTATCAAGCCGTTTGACACTGGCATCTGGGGCCCGCATTTCAATGACACCGACCAGTCGCTCACGGTCCGGAGTGCGGGCTACAGGATCGTTTATGACCCTGATACGGCGGTGGACCATTACCCCCTGCAACGTCCCGACAGTCCGGCCGACCGGAACCTGACGGACCCCCGACAGGTGTATCTCGATGCCCATGACCATTGCTATCTGCTGCTCAAACATAGGCCGAAGTGGCAGGCCGTGTTGTGGTTGCCGTACCTTACGCTCGTAGGAAGTAAGCAGGTGCCGGGCTTGTTGATGGTGTTCTATCATCTGGCGCGGGGCAACTTCTCGGCGCTGAAGCAGTTCATGGCGAACATGCGCGGCGTGTGGAGCGCACTGCTGCACAGGAGTAAAGCGCCATGAAAATCGCCATTGTCATCGAAAAGGCTGACCTGCGTGGTGGTCAGAACCGCGTCGCGACGGAGCTTGGGCGGCGTCTGGGCTGGCGGCATGAGGTGCATATATTCTGCTTTGAGGCGGCGGACCGGGTGGAGGGGGTTACCTACCACATTATGCCCTGTCCGCTCAAAAGACGTCCCATCATCCAGGAAATGATGATACCGCTGGTTTCGCGTCTGGTCATCAAGCCGAGGAATTTCGATGTGATTTTGGCGCAGGGTGGGAACTGCACGATCGCCAATGCCACGCTTGTACATACCTCACAAGTGCAATACGCGGCGGTCAAAGAAGATGTGCTCCTCTCTGAGCCGACAATGCCGCGCTGGGAAAAGGCAATCAGGCGCTGGTGGCAGAAGCGAGCTATCGCCTACGAGGGGCGAGTGGTGAGGCAGTGTCGCGGGGCGGTGATGACAGTCTCGGAGGAAGTCCGGCAGGCGATGATGCAGTACTGGGGCCTGCAGGAGGACGAGATATTCACCACGCCGAACGGCGTTGATCATGAGCGGTTCCATCTGGGTCTGCGCAACGGATACCGCCAACGGATTCGCGAGCAACATGGCATCCCGGAGCAGGCATTTGCCGCACTATTCATCGGCTATGTGTGGAAGGCGAAGGGCGTGGACCGGCTGCTGAGAGCGTTCGGGATGATCAATGATACGGAGATGCACCTGTTGGTGGTCGGAGATGGTGACCCGGAGCAGTTGGCTGAATACATGCCGAGGGAGTTGGCCGGCAATATCCATTTTACCGGTCACCAGCCACCGGAGGGCTATTACGGAGCAGCCGACTGCCTGGTACTGCCCAGCCGCCACGAGGGCCTCGCGCTGGTACTCGTCGAGGCCGCGGCCTGTGGGCTGCCGATCATATGTACACCGATGGGCGGGGCTGGAGCCATCGTTGAGCAGGGTGTCAGCGGATATGTCATCCCACAGGCGAGAACACAAAACGAGGAGACACAGACCGCGCAGCAGATCGCTGAGCATATTATGCAACTGGCTGCCGATCGTCCCAGAGCGCGGCAAATGGGGCTGGCGGCGAGGGAGCGCTCACTCGAATTCACCTGGGAGCGGCAGGCGCAACTCGTCGAGGATGTGCTGGCGGGCTTGAGTAAGCAGACACCTTCGCTTGGTCCGTGAAGGAATCAGTACATGGATGGAGAACCATGTTGCAGAATATGGTGCGCCTCGGGGATGTCCCGGGGCGTATCGTGGGGATTTGTGCGGGGAGCCGTGGAAGGAGGGCATTGTGGGACATCATCGGGTCCGGCTGCTGGACACGAGCAGTGAGGCGGCGCTGAGTGCGGAACTGACGCGGCTGGACGTGGCTGAGGAATGGGCGGGGCACATGGCGCGCAAGGGCCGCGTCATTCCCCTGCGCGTGGAGAAGGTCCGGGGCAAAGCAGCCTCGGTGCTCAAGCAGCACATGCTGTCAGCAGGGGGCGAGTGCGCTCTCGGCAGACAGGTGGCCGACTTCGATGACACGCCGGCGGCAGTGGTGCTGCTGGGTACGCGGCGGCACTACACCGAGATTATCAGGAAGCTGAGGGCGCAGCCGTTCGGCCTCGCACAGATTGCCGAGGAACTCGCGGCTGTCCTGGATGCCATGCAACGGGTTCCGGACCCGATCAGATGCGGCGAGCGGCAGCTCCATTTCTCGGAAAAGACGCTGCTGATGGGGATCATCAACACGACGCCGGATTCCTTCTCCGGAGACGGCCTCGGAAATGATGTGGAAAGCGCCGTCGAGCAGGCCAGGCAATTCGTGGCGGCAGGCGTGGACATTATTGATGTCGGCGGACAGTCCACGCGCCCGAGAAGTGAAGAGGTACCACTCGCGGAGGAGATCAAGCGCGTTGCGGAGCCGGTAGCGATAATCTCGGAGGAGTGTGGTGTCCCGGTCTCGATAGACACATCGCGTCCGGAGGTGGCTGAGTCTGCGCTCGCAGCCGGCGCTACGTTCATCAATGATGTCTATGCCTTGCGCCGAGACGGGATGGCTCAGGTCGCGGCTGAGACCGGGGCCGGCATCTGCCTGATGCACATGCAGGGGGAGCCGCGGACGATGCAGAGCAACCCGCAGTATGGGGACCTGATTAGCGAGGTCTATGGCTTCCTGAGCGAGCGCACTGAGGCGCTGGTAGCAGGCGGTGTAGCCGAGACACAGATTATGATTGACCCGGGATTCGGCTTCGGCAAGACCGTCCAGCACAACCTCGAGATTGTCCGCCGGCTGCGGGAGCTGACATCGTTAGGGCGGCCGATACTGATAGGCCCGTCGCGCAAGTCCACGATCGGGAAGGTGCTGGGGCAGAAGGGACCGGAGGCGCGTCTGTGGGGTACGGCGGCCGTGTGTGCGCTGAGCATCGCCAACGGCGCGGCGATGATCCGGGCCCACGATGTGGCGGAGATGGCACAGACCGCGCGCATGGCGGATGCCGTGCTGCGGGGTTGGGAAGGCTAGAGATGAGCAGCGGGAGACGCGGCGGGAGACGCCCGGCAGGAGCCAGTGAGAAGCGGGCGTTGCGGAGGCGGACGCTGGCCCGTCGCCGCGCGCTGACGCAGGCCGAGCGCGCAGAAGCGAGCCGGAGCATCGTGCAGCGAGTCCTACGGCTGAGTGAGTTCCAGGAGGCGGAGACGGTCCTGCTCTTCGCATCGTTTGGTGACGAGGTGGACACGTGGGGGTTGCTGCGGGAAGCGGCGGCGGCAGGCAAGCGCGTCGTCCTGTCGAGGGTGAGAAAGGGCAAGCTGGAGATGGAGCTGTGTGTGGTGACGGATTTCGAAGAGCAGCTTGAGCCCGGCGCGATGGGGATCATGGAGCCTGTGGAGGAATGCCCGGAGGTGAGGGCCGCTGAACTGGACCTCGTCGTCCTGCCGGGCGTCGCGTTTGATGTCACCGGCGGGCGGCTCGGGTACGGCGGCGGGTACTATGACCGGCTGCTGGGCGGCCTCACGGAGGAAGGTTGCAGTCCAGCGCTGGTGGCGATTGCCTTCGAGATGCAGATAGTGGATGAGGTCCCGATGGGGGCAAACGACGTGCGCGTGCCATTGATTGTCACCGAAAAGCGGGAGATTGGGGCCATCGGCTAGCAACGATGGTCGGGAGGACAGTGTAGAGATGGCGGGACGCGATGTCATCCGGATGGTGAATATGACCTTCTACGGTCACCACGGAGTTGCCGACTCCGAGCGCGAGCTTGGCGGCAAGTTCTCCCTCGACATTGAGCTGTTCTGTGATGTGCGGGAGGCGGGGCGCAATGATGACCTGAGCAAAACAGTGGACTACAAGGCGGTCTATGAGGTCGCGCGCGAGGTGGAGGAAAGCCGTAGCTACATGCTGCTGGAGGCACTGGCCCATGATGTGGCGCAGGCGATCCTGGCCCGCTTTGAGGTGGATGCCGTGACGGTCCGCGCCCGCAAACAGAGCGTCCCTTTGGGCGGCCTCATTGACCATACCGAAGTGGAGATACATCGCACCAGGGATGATCTCGAAATAGCAGGCTGAGAGGAGCAGCGATGGGCAAGCCAGTGGCGGTCAGGTTCGAGGAGCGCGGGCAGTACAGCCTCTTCGATGTGGCATGTGTAACCGAGGCGGAGAGCGAGCCGGTACAGTTGCGGGATGTCACATGCAACAACTTCGAGCTGGTACCGGGAGCGTCTTTCGCTCCACAGACACACGATGACAAGCTGGAAGTTGTGACGGCCGTGCCGCAGGGCGATACCGAGGGCCCGGTGGTACGCTACAGCGATGAAGCGGACGGCTACGCCATCGAGCTGGCGGCCTATGACAGCATCGTCATCCCGCGCGGGGTGCAGCACATGGCCACGAACCTGTGCGACTACAAGGTTGTGCTGATTATCACCAATTTCGATTACGTCGAATAGGGCAGCAGGAGGTTCCAGATGGATAAACCAGTCGCGATCTACAAGGACAAAGATGAGCAGTTGTTTGACGCGAAGCAACTGGCGGCGATGGAGTCAGTAGCCATGGAGTTCCGGGACGTGGCGGTCAACAGCACGACGCTCGTGCCGGGCGGGGTGCTCGAGTTGGGAGTACACGATGACAAGCTGGAGGTCGTCACACCGGTGGCCCTCGGTCAGGTGGAAGGGCCGGTCGTGCGCTACACGGATGGCGAGGGGGGCTATGATATTGCGCTTGCGCCGTATGACAGTATCGTGATTCCACGTGGGGTGAGTCACGAGGCACACAACCTTTGTGACTGCACCGTTGTTCTCTTCATCACCAACTTCGCATACGTCGAGTAGCAAACGAAGCGGAGGTGGAACAGGGGTAGTGTGCCGATCGGTGTGATGGGATCGGGGCGCGCGGCGGAGGCGACCGGCGACGAGGTCACTGTGCGCCCTCGACCCGCAAGGCCGGCTGGTGCAGTCCATGCGAGGGCAGGAATCGTGTCATTGAGCGAGGAATTATGCAGCGGGCGGCGGTCTGGTTGAGCATCCGGAGTGTCAGGTCAACTCATGGCTGAAGTGTACTACAGGAATTCCGAACTGCCGGCAGATGTGCAGCGGGAGCTCAACACCCGGGGCCAGGGGGCCTGGCGTTTGCTGTACAACTCCGCGGTGCGGAGCGGGGTTAGTGGCGAGGACGCCGCTGCCAGTGCCTGGGACACGATCAACAGGGCGAGTTCCGGCAAGTGCAAGTCCTGCGGCGGGCGACGGAACTTCAGAAACGCAGATGACGACGATGGCGCCACTTAATAGCAGTGAGGAAGAGCCACCTGCCCTGGTTAGTGGTGTCTCGTTTGGCGCTGAGGACTCGAGAATCTATGACACCCGCTGCGCTGGATGCAAGGTCTGAGTGGCCAGGTTTCCTGTGGGACCTGGCCTAGCCGTGCGAGCGCAGTGGAACGAGAAGGCTGTTACATGCAGTATGGGTTTGGATCATTTGGGTAGAAGGTGAAACGGATGCCGGACGAGAGAACTCGCCTGATGGATTTGACAGTACGCGACTATGTGGTAGATCTGGCGTCGAAGAAGCCGGCTCCGGGAGGCGGGAGCGCCGCGGCACTGGTGGGTGCGCTGGGCGCTGCGCTGGGCGAGATGGTCGCCAACTTCACCACCGGGAAGAAGAAGTACGCCGACGTAGAGGACGAGATGCAGGCGCTTGTGGAGAAGTTGACCAAACTCAGGGACACGCTGCTTGAGTTGGCGGACCACGACGCGGACGCTTACGGCCGGGTTGCGGACGCCTATGCGCTGCCCAAGGACACCGATGAGGAGAAGCGGGTGCGCCGAGACACGATCCAGGAGGCGCTGAAGGCGGCAGCCGAAGTGCCGAGGGAGATCTGCTGCACGGAGGTGCTCGGAGAGCTGCCGATTCTCCTGGAGAAGGGTAACACCAATCTGATCAGCGATATCGGGGTGTGTGCCAAGCTAACGTTAGCGGCTGCGGAGTGTGGGTGGCTGAATGTCGAGATCAACCTCTGCACCATAAAGGATGCAGAGTTCGTCGAATCACTACGTGCGGAAATGAAGGAATGTCTGGCTTACGCGAGGAAAATAGCTGACGCGGTCTGGGAGGAGACAGTTGACCGCCTATGTGGCTAGCTTGCTAGACGAGAGGGGAGCTGCGCTGTGGGAGCAACTATACTGGAAGGCGGCCCTATTGCTGAGAGAATAAAGGCCGAGCTGAAGACGCAGATCCAGCAGTTGCAGGGCACACGACCACCGAAGTTGGTTGCGGTACTCGTTGGCGACAATGCAGGCTCCAAGTACTATGCCAAGAGCCAGAAGAAAGATTGCGACGAACTTGGCATCGGCTACGAGTTACGGGAACTGCCGGCCGACATCGCCGAGAGCGACATCCTCGGTGTCATGGATGAGTTGAATGAGGACGAGGTGGTCACGGGGATTATCCTGCTGGTACCGGTGCCGAAGCAGTTGGACGCCCGCGCCTTGCAGGCGGCGATTGCTCCGAGCAAGGATGTGGACGGGGTGCATCCGGTGAACCTCGGACGGGTCGTGCAAGGTGACAGCACGTTGGCGCCGTGTACTGCCCAGGCGGCAGTGGCGATGGTGGAGGCGGCAGGGATCGAGATTGAGGGCGCCGAAGTAGTGATGGTCGGTCACTCCGAGATCGTTGGCAAGCCGACGGCGTTGCTGCTCCTCGAGCCGCTCGCCACCGTGACAGTGTGCCACATCGGGACCAGGGACACGGCGGCCCACACACGGGCGGCTGACGTCGTGATCGTGGCGACTGGTGTGCCGGGGCTGGTCAAGGCGGATTGGATCAAGCCGGGGGCGCTGGTGGTGGATGTAGGCATCAACCGCGTCAAGGGCGAGGATGGCAAGACCAAGATGGTCGGGGATGTGGACCCGGGCGTTGCGGAGGTTGCGGGAATCATGACGCCCGTACCGGGCGGCGTGGGGGCGGTAACGGCCGCGATGCTGATGAAGAACACTGTTGCCGCTGCAGCGATGCAGGCGAGCGTGTAGGGCAAAACCAAAAGCCGCCGGTGCTTGGTGGGGCCATCGCAGGTCCGCAGCCGGCAAGCACCGGTGCCGAGGGAGATGACAATGTCACTGCGCGAAGCAATAGATTCAGGCGAGTTCATTCTGACTACCGAAGTCGGCCCGCCGAAAGGCCTCCATCTCGAAGAGATGGTGGAGGAAGCCGAGGAATGTCGGGGAATGGTGGCCGGAGTCAATGTCACCGATATCCAGTCCTCGGTGATGCGGACGTCGTCGCTCGTGGGTTGTCTGAAGCTGCAGGAGGCCGGCCTGCCGCCGGTGATGCAAATGGTGTGCCGGGACCGCAACCGGCTCGCGTTGCAGAGCGAACTGCTGTCGGCGGCGGTGATGGGCATTACGGATGTGCTATGCCTGACGGGTGACTACACGACGCTGGGGGATCACCCGCAGGCCAAGCCGGTATTTGACCTCGACTCGGTGCAATTGCTTCAGGCGGCGAAGGGGCTGATGGCGGGCCACGACATGGCCGGTGAGGAGCTGGATGGCGAGCCGCCGGAGTTCTGCCTCGGGTGCGTAGTCAACCCGGGAGCTGATCCGCTCGAGCCGCAGATCATGAAACTGCACAAGAAGATCCAGGCCGGCGCGGAGTTCGTCCAGACCCAGGCCGTCTATGACCCCGAGGTCTTCAGCAATTTCATGGAGCAGGCGGGTGACCTCGGCGTCCCGGTGCTCGCGGGTCTGGTCATGCTCAAGTCGGCCGGAATGGCCAATTACATGAACAAATTCGTCGCCGGTGTCAGCATCCCTGAAGACCTCGTCCAACGCATGAAGGATGCCAAGAAGGATGAGCGCGCACAGGTATCAATCGAGATAACCGTCGAGCTGGTCAACGAATTGAAGGACATGTGCCAGGGCATTCACATGATGCCGCTGGGCTGGAATAAGCACGTACCGGTGGTATTCAAGGAGTGCGGTCTTGTCTAGCCGTGACTCTCGCATCTGACAGTCAGGCACACACAGAGCCGGCACTGCCATGGTGTCGGCTCTATGGCAACTGCGCAAGCAATGAGGCAAGGGGAGTCGGCAATGAGCTATCGGGTCGGACTGATCGGCTGTGGCGGCATGGGTAAGGCACACATCGGGTGGTGGAATGCGCTTGATGAGTGCCAGGTAACGGCGGTCTGTGACACGTCGCAGGAGGCGATGGATGGCGCCGCAGAAGTCGCCGGCGAGGTGGCACGCTACGAAGACTTTGAGCAGATGCTTGACGAGGCCGAGCTGGATATCGTGACGATCGCAACCTGGCCGAATATGCACGCCGCGCCCACCATCGCCGCGGCCCACCGCGGAATCCATGTCTATTGCGAAAAGCCGATGGCCGTCGACCTCGAAGAATGTGACGCGATGATCGCGGCCGCCGCCGAAGCCGGAGTGGCATTGATGATCGGCCATAACCGCCGCAACGACCCCCGCTTTGACAAGGCCAGGCAGCTCATCGCCGACGGCTTCATCGGACAAGTGCGCGCAGTTCGCGGCACCAATAAGGGCTATGAAGCGGGCTATGGCCTGATGAATATGGGCTCTCATCTCTTTGATGCAATGCGCATTCTGTTCGGCGATGTCGAGTGGGTCTGGGCACATCTCCGCACCGCTGGCAGGGCGGTCACGGTTGAGGACATCGAGCCCGACGGACACCGTGGCACCGGCTACACCGTCGGCCATAGTGCTACCGTGCATCTGCAGTTCTGCAACGCCGTCACCGGCTTCGCTGAATGGGTCCCGGACTTCGAACAGACGCTCTTCGGGCTGGAGATAATCGGCTCCCAGGGCCGTCTGGCGCTGAAGAACCCCAGCACTGACCTCTACCATTTCCCCGCTCCCGTCTATGGTCCCACCGAATGGGGGGCATGGAGCAAGATTGAGCTGACGCCTGAAGAGAATCCGTACGGCTACCCCGATGAGTCGCGAGCCACCGGCATGTTACTCGCGATGCTTGCGCAGATTGAGGGCGGTCCCGAACCTTCGGCATGTGGCCGCGAGGCGCTGAAGGCCATCGAGATCATCATGGCGATACATGAGGCGAACCGGCGTGGCTGCAAGGTGAGCCTGCCGCTGGTGGACAGACGCCACCCGCTGAAAGTGTGGCGGCAGGATGCGGGAATTGAGCAGTATACAGGGAGGACCCAAAATGAGTAAGACGCTGGAGATACGAGGCCACCATCTGATGTGCGCAGTGTGTGCCCGTGGTGGTTGCGAGCCGCCGTGTGGGATGGAGGTCTTGCAGCCGCTCCTCGACGCGATATGGGACGACCCGTATGTGATGCTGAAGATTACTGCGGACCTCGACCTCAACCGGGCGCATTACTTCGATGTCTACCAGCAGCGCGGCGAGAAAGAACTGCCCGAGAGCTTCGAGCAGCGGCGGAGCGATTACGTGGGACGGCGCCGCGATCTGCATGTCTGCCGGATGCTTGGCATCGCGCCGAACAGCGTGCTCCCAGCGTTCTGGGCCTACCGCATACTCTTTGACCGGGTCCCAACTGCCCGAGACGTGTGTGCACCCTCGGCGCAGGGCTCAGAGGTCTGGCCGGAGTGTCCCCATGCCGAGGCCGGCTGCTATGAGAAGATCACCGAGGCCCAGCACCTCGATCCGGAGGAACAGGCCGCGCTCGGAGAGCCTGCAGACCAGCCGGGCATCTGGCGCATGTTCCGGCCACGTACTCGGGACGAAATGGATGCGGCGAAAGTCGCTTCAGCCGCGATCATCGCCAAGGCCGATCGTCTCTTCATCCGGCCGCAGCACGTACTCTGCATCCTCTGCACCGCCGATAAGCAGGAGCCGCTGGTCGAGGATAACCTCGTTGAGGTCCGCAACCGGATGGAGGAAAAGCCTGATATCCCAGTCACCATCACCGAGGGCTGCTGCATGGTCTGCGACTGCTGCAACGTGTACGATCCGGATGAGCATATCTGCTATGCGGTTCATATCAAGAACCAGTTGCGAAGCCTGAACATACTGGAGAAGCTGGACCTGGCTCCGGGCGCGACGCTGCCGGCACGGGAGCTATATGCCCGCGTCTATGAGCGCATCGGGTCACTGGCCGAGGTCTGCGGCTGGGGGGATGGCCTGAGTACGGCCCCATTCTGGGCACCGTGCGGTGGCTGGCAAGGTGATGCACTGGACAGGGCCAGAGAGAAAGGCTTGCTTTGCGGAGAAGGCAAGCGCGCTTGAGTGCGCTCGTGGCAATTCATTGGATTCCACGGCAAGTGCGGCTACAATAAGTACTGGCGGGTTACTACAACAGCGCGGTGTTTCGCTGCTGCGTCTGGAGGGATAGAAATGGCTGAGGCGGTGCAGTTACAGTTGGCGCTCGATTTTGCCAATCTGTCACAGGCTCTGCGTGCTGCAAAGGAGGCATGGGAGGGCGGCGTGCGTCGTCTCGAAGCCGGCACTCCCCTCATCAAGAGCGAGGGTCTCGATTGTGTCCGGGCGTTGCGTGCGGAATTTCCCGATGCGACCATCGTGGCCGACATGAAGATTATGGACGCCGGCCGAGTGGAGGTCGAGATGGCCGCCAAGGCTGGTGCCGATGTGGTCGCGGTGCTGGGCGCTGCATCCGATGCCACGATACGAGAGTGCATTGAGGCCGGAAAAAGCTATGATGCCGTCATCATGGTGGACCTCATTGAGGTCTCGGATCCGGCGGCACGTGCCAAGCATGTGGCACAGCTTGGCGCCGGCATCGTCGGTGTCCACTGCCCGATAGATGTCCAGATGGAGGGCGGCGATCCGATGGAAGCGCTGCGTGCGGTCGCTGCGGCAGTGGATATCCCGGTCGCCGTCGCAGGAGGCATCAACTCAGAGACGGCTCCGCTGGCGGTGCAGAATGGCGCCGGCATCGTCATCGTCGGCGGGGCTATCATCAAGGCCCCGGACGCCAGGCAGGCAGCCGCCGAGCTGCTACAGGCCATCCGCTCCGGTAAGGCAATCGCCACCGAGAAGTTCAAGCGCATCGGTGTCGAGGGGCTGCTCGAGGCCTTCTTGAGAACCTCGGCTGCGAACGTGTCTGATGCCATGCACCGGCAGGGCTGGGTGCCGGGACCGATGCCCATACAACCAGGCTTGAAGTGCGTCGGCCCGGTGCTGACTGTATGGACATACCCGGGTGATTGGCATAAGCCGGTCGCCGCAATTGACCAAGCTGAAGCGGGGACCGTGCTCTTCGTGGATGCCGGCGGCGTCGGGCCCGCGATGTGGGGCGAAGAAGCCTCGAAGAGCTGTGTGCGCAGGGACCTCGCCGGTGTCGTCATTCACGGGGCTTCACGCGACACGGCACCGATCCGGGAGCTCGGGTTCCCCTGCTTCTCGACCTTGCAGTGTCCGGCAGCCGGTGATCCACGGGGCGTTGGCAGCATCGGCGTGCCCCTCCATATTGGTGAGACCGATATCCGCACCGGTGACTGGGTAATCGCCGACGATGACGGCGTCATAGTCGTGCCCAAGGAACGAGCCGTCGAGATAGCCAACCGCGCACTCGATGTTGTGGAGCGTGAGATGCGTGAGAAGGCCGAGATTGATGAGAAGGGAATGACCCTCGGCCAAGTGTCGGAGTTGATGCGATGGGAGCAGCAGCGCGGCGACTAAACAGCGGCCGGACTGCCGGCGAAAATAGACGTGGTCTGCGATGAGAGCCGACCCCCGCATTACTGTAATCGGTCCCGGTGCAATCGGACTGATGCACGCCGCGGTACTCGCCCGGGCCGGACTCGAGGTCTCCCTGTTGGACTACCGGCCGGAACGTGCCGCCGCCCTAAACAGCGACGGCTTCAGCATTCACGGCGCGGTCGGGCATATTGAAGTGCGGCTGCCGTGCACCGTGGATGTCTCAGAGCTGCCGCCGCCGGACCTGGCAATGGTGTGCGTGAAGGCATACAGCACTGCCGAGGCGCTACGACATGCATCTACGGCGTTTTCCCGCGATACCGTTGTGCTGACAATGCAGAACGGGCTGGGCAACTATGAGTTGGTCGTGGAGACGGTAGGGGCGGACCGTGCCCTGGCGGGAACCACCTTATCTGGAGCGTATCGCACCGGGCCGCAGGATGTAGTCATAGCAGCCGTCGGCCAGATTCGCATCGGCGGCACGTCATCGGCTGCACAAAATGCCAACTCTATTTGCGAGACCTTCACAGCCGCCGGCCTGCCCGCAGAGCTTTCCAACGACATAGACACGATGCTCTGGCACAAGGCCATCATCAACGCCGGCATCAATCCCCTGGGAGCCCTGGCGGGAGTGCCCAACGGTGATCTGCTTGAGGTGTCTGCTCTGAGGCAGTTGCTTCAGGACATCGTCGTGGAGGCGGAGGAGGTCGCCGCCGCCGAGGGCGTTCGCTTGCCCGAGAACATGATCACAGTCGTCGAGGAGGTGGCTGCCGCCACTGCGCAGAACCATTGCAGCATGTTGCAGGACCTGCAGGCAGGTCGGCGAACGGAGATACGGCAGATCAACGGTGCGCTAGTCGCGATCGGGCAGCGTCACAACCTGCCGGTTGATCTCAACGAGGCCGTGACCACACTGGTAAGTGCCGCCGAACGGGATAGGTGATAGTAGCAATGATTGTCATCGGAGAATTGATTAACGGGACGCGCAAGCGAATTAAACGCGCGATAGCGGAACGTGATGAGGCTCATATCGCGAGCCTGGCGCAGAAACAAGCCGCGGCCGGAGCCGACTTCATTGACTGCAACCCGGGCACTATCGGCGACGATGAGATCAACGATATCCGCTGGCTGGTGACGACGGTGCAGGGCGCTACGGACCTGCCGATTAGTTTCGACACCCCGAATACGTCGGCAGTAGAGGCGGCGTTTGGGGTCTATAAGAATGACGCGACCCCGATGATAAACTCGATCACGGCTGAGCACGAACGCCTCGAGGGGATGCTTGATTTCACAGTCGCAAGCAATGCCAATGTGGTGGCACTGGCGCTATCCGATGCCGGTATGCCGACATCGGCGGATGATCGCGTGCAGACCGCCGTGGGCCTGATTGACACCCTGACGGGGGCCGGTATTGCCGCCGAAAGCATCTTTGTGGACCCGGTCATTGCCCCGCTCGGCACCGACCCTCAGACCGCTTGTGCAGTCCTGGAGGCGATCCGCAGAATCAAGGCCGAGCGCCCCAATGTCCATATCACATGCGGGCTGAGCAACATCTCCTTCGGCTTGCCGGAGCGTGCTCTCCTCAACCGTGTTTTCATCGCTCAGGCAATCGCCGCAGGTCTCGACTCGGCGATTACTGATCCCCTGGACAGAGATATCATGGCAACAATATACGCGGCGGAGGCTCTAGCCGGCCGTGACGAATGGTGCATGAACTACATCACCGCATCGCGTGAGGAGAAGCTGTCCACCTCGAACTGATGCTTCGCTTTCGCTACGCAGCGCTGGGTGCAGTAGTAATGGTGGTCATGTGGCTGGCATGGCTGGGCTATTCGGTCGGCTGGCAGGCGGGACCATTGTATGAGAGTGTGGGAGAGGCCGCCTTTTCTTGGCGACTGGCGGGTATCAGCGCCGCCTCCTACGCTCAGGCCGTAGAGGTCCATCGCGGCCAGTTACTCACCTCCCGAGAATCCGGTGACAAGCCGGCCGAAAAATTCGCCTTGGGCAATGTGGTGCGCGCACGGATGATAGCTGCGCGCATTTTGCTTGCTGCAGGCAGGCCAAATGCCGCGGTGGCCTTCGCCGAGCAGGCACGCCGCGCCGATATGACCGACATCTCAGCAGCGGCGCTCCTGTGGCGTGTCCGCTATGAACTGGGCATGACGGCGGAGGCGAAGCGCGAGCTCATTCTGCTGGGCATGGACAACCCCGCACCGGAGATACTCGCAACAGCGGGCGAGACATTCCTGGCCGAGGGCAAGTCGCAGCAGGCGATGCAGTTCGCACGGCGCTCCTTGCAGCAGAACAGCCGGCTGGCCGAAGCGTGGTTGCTGGCCGCTCGCATCCACGCTGCGGATGGTGAGGTGCAGAGTGCGCTCGCGGCAGCAGCCAAAGCGCAAGAGTGTGGTGCGCTACAGCCGGCTATCCGACACCAAGCAGAACAACTCGGGCGCCGTCTTCAGCTCGATCCGGGGACCTCGGCAGGGACGCATCAGCGTGCCGAGTACTGGTTGCAGTTGGCCGCATGTTGGGCCGGCGACCATGTCGTCTTCCTGATGGCGCTGGCTGTGTACCTGCTTGCCCTGTTCTTCCCGTCGCTTGCTGGGCTGTTTCGTTCCAGTGAAGAGCACGGCCACAGCGTCCGGATGGAAACGTGACCTGCGCGTTGCTGCTTCCTGGCCGCCGCGACGATGACCTCAGAGCGGGCTGCCGAGGAAGCCTTCGCACCAGAAGACCGGCGCGTAGCCGTGGTCCGTCGCGAAGCTCACCGCCCGCCTCACCTTCTCCATGACATCGTGCTGATAGTAAACCAGGTCACGGCGGAAGTATTGCTCGTGGATGAGCAGCTCCAGCATCTCTCCGGTGTGTGGGTCGGCGGCCTGCTGCTGCAGGTGCGGCACCACCTCGGCAACCGCCTTGCCATTGACTACCTGGTCGCAGGTGATGAAGGTGACATCCTCAGCCGTATCCTGCCACGCGTCACGTGCACCGAGGTGGACCCCACATCCCTCGTCCAGGTAGTAGATTGTATTGCACTCTCCGCCGTAGCGTCGGGGCAAGGCGATGAATGTATCCACCCCACGGTCCCGCAAGGCACGGACCGCCTCGACGGGGGCCTCGGCCCAGTGCACGGTGGTCACATGGCCGCTCACCGCTTCGCCGGCAAACCGCCTGATCTGCTCCATCACCATCTCGAAATGGCTGGCCATCAGTTCATAACCGGCCTTCTGATAGATCCGGTTGGGGTAGTTCTGCAGCGCATGGAATGACAGGTGCAACCAGTCGGAGTTGGCTTCCCATTCGTCTTTGTACTTGTCGGGGAACATGCTGAGGTTGAAATCGCGGGCCTCGTTCTGGTAGTAGATATTGACGTGAACCTTTGTTCCCCATTCCCGGTGGATATCCCGCCAGAAGGCAAGGAACCAGTGGTCGAAGAGGGATGCGTATGCATCAGGGTCGCGGCCGATATCAACGAGAAACTCGATGTTATCGTCTACCGAGAAACGGTAGCGCTTGCGACTGTTGAGGTCCACGGTCACGCCGATCTGCTGTTCGATTTCGAGGCCGTCAAGCTGAAGGCCGGCCGTGATAATCTGCGGCCCGCCGGGCAGCTCTATATCCGCGCAGAACCAGCCGTCGCTCACATGTGCCGAGACACCGTTGACGGTAACCTCACCGCCCTGCAACGCTGCTCCGGAGACGGTCAGGTGGAGCTTGTCATCTTGAATCCGGCCGTCGTGACGATTCAGAATGTCACCATCACGAGGCTCATTGATCTGCAGCTTGTCGGGCATGGTTGCTGTCATAGCGAATCATCTCTCAACATATTAGGCACACATTGGGCCCGATGGTGCTCATTCCTCGGACGGCTTCATAAGTCCTTGTGTCTTCCAGTCACAGATTGAGTCAAGCAACTTGCCACGGTACTCCTCAATCTCCTGCCATTGATCATCGGGAATGGTGGAGACAAAGGGCAACTCCCGCGAGCCCCCGAGGTGCCAGACCATATTGGTCACTGCCGTAGCCGTGTCGGCGAGAACCTCGAAGGAGATCCTGTCCAGAGTGTCTTCAGCGCTGTGGTGGTAAAAGCGGGTTTCGGAGAGGTTCGGGCGATAAAACCACAGCGACGGAACCCTCACCATGTTGAAGGGGAACATGTCGGAATAGGGGCTGACTTTCTTGACGACATCGGCGCAAAAGCCGACCTCTGCAATCTTGCGCTCGGCCCACGACTTCAGTGAATCATCTCCCACAACACTCAGCATGTTGTGGCCCATCCATGCACCGACGCTGTCAATGTTGATGACGACCGCGGCCTTGGCAGCCGCCTCGGGATCCGCAGCAACATAATGGCGCGAGCCTTCGGAGAGGTTTTCCTCCCATCCACAGCTTATCATCTTGACGGGGCGCGGCGGCGTGCCTTTGCCGAGCGCCTCAGCCACCGCCAGCATCACGGCCATGCCGGTACCATTGTCTTCAGCGCCCTCACCCATCGCCACGGAATCGTGGTGGCAGGTTATGATGACTGGTCCGAGGTCCTCGTTCTGGGCGGCAAATGAGCCGATCACGTTTTGCGATTCGGCCTCCCACGTGGAGGTCTGCAGATTGAGTTTCGCGACCGGCTCACGCATCTTGGCGATCTCCCAGGCTTCGGTATAGGCCACGGCCGCCGTCGGAATCGTCAGCAGATCAATCCAGCCCGCGGCCAGCCCGGCGCTCACAACCCACGGCATTGGGATCCGGTCATCCACGAACAGCAGCGCAGCCAGGCCACTGTTGCAGAGACGCTTCAGAGTCGTCGGCTCCTCTCCGAACATCCCATGTATGAAACCTATCTTGCCGTTGAGGTCCCGGCCCCGCAGGTCACATTCCCTCCCGGTTCCCAGAGAGATAATGGGCGCCTCAAGGCCCTCCGGCGGCGTAGATGGTGAGTGTGTGAACGGATGACACGCCGACTCACGCCACTTGCCGTTGAGGTTCACCTGCAGTTGCGCCTGCTCACAACTGGAGCCGATGGCCGGGAATGTCGTTACCTCCACACTAAGGCCGGATTTCTGCATCTGACCGGCCATATACTGCGCTGCCTGCGCCTCCTGTTCGCTGCCAACCGGACGTGTGCCGATCTGTCTGGCGATGTGCTGCAGACGTCTCTGGACGGTATCAGCGGATATTCTGGTTTCTCGGTTGACGGACAATTCTAACACTCCTTAGGCAAGGAACCGCCTCACTAGGCGGCCCCATGCAGATGATATTTGGGGGGTCTGGTAATCCCGTCCTTCGCAGCCCGCCACTGCCCCTGCCGGCGTCAGTGCTCCCCCCACTGCTCAAACATGACTATCTCCGACATCGGCTTGCGATTCTTCGGACTTGGCGCCGCATCGGGATAGCCCAACGGCATAAGCTCAACAATACGGATCTGTTCCGGCGCGCCGATCACTTGCCGAGCAGCGGCCTCGGAAAATGCCCCGATCCAGCATGTGCCCAGGCCCTCAGCCGCCGCCGCCAGCGCGATGTGCTCCAGCGCAATAGCCAGGTCAATGGTGTACTTCAGATGACCGCACGGCATCGTAGCCTCATCGGTTTCGGCGCAGGCAACGATGACCACCGGGGCCTGTGCCACGAACTGCTGACCGTTGGCCGCCTCCGCCAGCGCCTGGCGCTTCTCTGCGTCTGTCACGATGACGAAACGCCACTCCTGCACGTTGCCGGCTGACGGCGCCAGGCGGGCGGCCTCCATAACCCGCATCAGCTTCTCTTCTGGCACCGCCTTTGTCAGGTACTTGCGAACACTGCAGCGTGCCTCCACTGCCTCAAACAAGTCCATTATCCTTCCTCCTTCACGGGCGGCCACTCGCCGGTGAACACGCGGCAGCCCCCGGCCTTCTGTTCATCGGTAAGCTGTGATTGCGGGGAAAACCCGTATCTAGTTTAGTCACGCGCCACCTGATCTCCTGCATTTGGCCCGAAATGCGACGAGGTAAGAGGCGTCTATGCGGCGAATGTTGGGACGTGAATTCGCAGACGGCGGTACAGGAGGCCCATCTGGCAGTGTGAGCCGGACCAGGTCCGCCGAGGAGGTTGCCTTTGGCACGCAAGTTCGTTCCGCGCAAGGACTCGACGCGTCGTCTCGCCGCTATGATGCCGCCGACGGAAGGTGTGGCACCCGAGCAGCCGCTCTATTACCTCTGGCGCGTCTCTCCCAGCCGGATGGGTTTCTTCTTCGACCAGCTTGCCCAGTTGCTCCACGCCGGCGTCAATATCTACGAAGCCCTCCTGGAGCTGTGTCAGCGGGGTGTTGATCGGCGGCTGAGTCACGCTGCGGCCTCGATGGTGGAGCCGATTGCCAATGGGGCGAGTTTCGCCGACCAGCTCGACCGCTACCCGGAGTTATTTCCGGCGCATGTGCGCGGACTGGTGAAAGCGGGCGAGAAGAGCGGGCGGCTCGACCGCATCGCCGCCCAGATCGCCGAGGACTACCAGGAACGACAGAAGCGAGCCTGGGTCATATCTCTCGCTCAGCTGTGGTTCACCATGCCGCTGGTGCTCATACTCTTCGTCGTGCCGCTGCCGCGAGCTATAGACCTCGGCTGGAGTTGGTACTTCGGCTTCATCCTGCGGATAGCGGTACCCGTGCTCATCGGCACCATATTCCTCTATCAACTGTCTAAGGTCATACTGAATCTGCGGCGGGTCCGTCGCTTCCGCGACCGTCTGCTTTATGCCTTGCCGATGGCAGGTTTGCTCATCAGGCGGGCGGCTACTCGGCGCTATATCATCGCACTCGAGGCTCTCATCGGCAGCGGTGTTGAGATCCAGGAAGCGATGGAGATAGCCGCATCTACGCCGGGGAATCTAGTCATCGAGGCGCAACTACAGGAGGCTGCTCAGAAGGTGCGTGACGGCACTCCCATCGGTCCGGCGCTGGCCGGTGCCAGGGCTCTGCCTGTCGAACTCCGCCAATCGCTGGAGACGGCGGAGCGTGCAGGCAGCTATGACGACGTGCTGGATGGCCTCAGACACTGGGCCAGAGAACTGCAGGCGAGATCGCTCAAACTTGCCGGCATCGGTGGGTATGGGATAGTATTAGTCCTTGTCAGCATAGTAGTGGCCTTTGCCGTTGCCCATACATACAAGAGCTACATCGAGTCGGTGTTCAGGAAGGCTGACGAATGGATGCCGTGAAGGAGGACTGCGCCATCAGAACGGCGATGCTGCACGGAATCTGGATAGTCATGGCGGCCCTCGGCTTTGTCACATTGGCCTGTGGGGCGCCGCTTGCCCATTGGGGCTTTGACGATGGCCTGGGCGAGTGGGTGAGCTTCGCCGATGGCGCTGCGACCGCGGACGTTTCTACGGATCGTCCTGCCGTGGGCCGGAAATGCGCGCGTCTAGCTAGTAGCGCGGATGATGAGGCGATGCTTGTATCGCCGCCGCTGCCAATGGCCGAGACGGGAAAGCACTTTGATGTGCAGTTGCGCTTCCGGGCGGACAACCAGCAGGGACTTTTCAGTGTCGGTTTAGCACGGCGCCAAACAGATGCAGCACCCGAGATTGAACAGCTCTGGCGGCTGGCGGCACCTGCGGACGCCAAATGGCATCTGCTCAGATTGGCCGCAGTGGCACCACATGACCCTCAAAGACCGCTGTGCCTGACGCTAAGGTCTTCCGGTGGCGGAGAGTGGTCTGTTGACGATGTGCAACTGCTTGCCCATGTGCCGCCCAGTGCCCCGCCCCATGAGCCGATGGATAAGACCGCGATTTATCCGGAGCCACTCGAGGACAATTGGGAGCCTGACGGGCTTCTCGATGCGCGCAAGCGCACCATCGGTCAGAACGCCGAGCTGATCGTGGATGTGGCGGGCCTCCAGATCAGTATCCCGGAGCACGTAACCTGCCGGCGCGGTTTCCGCACCGGCATTGATACGTACTGCTCGAATCGCGGCACGGTGGACAAGGTCCTGGAGGTCCGCGTACAGGGCCCGCCGGATATGAGAATGCCTGAGTGGTCGGTGCCGGTGGCGGCGAAAAATACCCTGCGCTTGCGCGTACCGGTTCAGCGGCTGCTGATTGGCGACTGCTGGGTCAAAATGAGCTTCGGAGTACGGGGCGAGTATGCTGCTGCGGCGTTGCGCCTGCATAGCGAGCCGGCCTATCCGGCATTCGGCGGCGCGTGGCCGCAGGGACGATTACCCGCTGTCGGCCGGTCACAGCAACTGCGTCGCCTCGGTGCCGGTATGGCGCGCCTCGTCATTGAGCCGACGGCCGCAGAAGCTCAACAGGTTGCCGAACTGGTCAGGGACGGCTCCGGCGCTGTTGAGTATCTCCTGGCGCCGCTGGGCGGAGCAGTGGACGGCCTGCCCGATGCGCTGCTCAGTCCGCAAGTCTCCGCCAACAAGCCTTCCTGGTCGCCGCATACTTCCCCGCAGGTACCGGCTGCAGAGGCAAAGGCGCATCTCTGCAGGATGGCCACGTCGCTGTACAAGTACGATAGAGCGCCCAATATCTTCTCGTTGCCCTATTGGCTGCAATGGGACGCGACGGAGGGCTCACTGAAGCTGCCGGCTGAGCATCCGCTGGCAGCCACGGACCTGCGCGAGTGTCTGGGCAGGAGTGGTGATGACTGGGGTGTGCAGAGCCTGGTGCTGAACCTGCCGCCGCTGCCCGGGGCGGCCCTCCTCGATGCGCAGATAGACGGCCGGAGAGGGGCTGGCGTGGCGAGCTACTGGGCGGATTTCAACAGGCGCACGGAGCTGGCTCCGATAAGAGCAGCCGCGCACCAGGCCGAGGCCCACCTGCCTTTCACGGTGCTCATTACTGAGCCCGCAAGCAGCGCAGATCGCCGTCTGGATGCTCTGAAGCTGGGCAGAGCAATGGTCAACGCGGTCTCCTGTGGTAGCACGGCAGTATTGGTGCCCGCCGTCGCCGGGGCCGGCGAGGTTGCGCTGTTGGATGCACTGCCGGATGCGGATTCCGACCCGGTTGCCCGGGCCTTTACTGTACTGGCCAGGGAGCTTGCCGGGGCTACGGCGGTACTGGCACTCGAGCCGACCGACACCATGTCCTCGCGGTCCGATGCGCAGGTCACGTACAGGCTGTTTTTGCGCGGCGATGAGGGAATCGCGGTGATGTGGAACAACACGTCTAGCCCCATCGAAGTGGCTGCCGGTCTGCGCTCACAGCCGGTCTCAGTGAAACTGCTGCGGCTGGCATACTACCGCGATTTCGTCCAGGAGGAGTTCCAGCCGGTGTTCAAGCTCTCCGCCAAGGCGAAGGAGCTACAGCAGCCGGGCATCTACTTGCGGCTCGATCCGCTGGATATTACCGTGCTGTCCATGCGGCTGGTGGACCCCGGTATCGGCTGGCTGCGCGGGGTTTTCCCGGCCGACGAATTCAACGTGAGGTTGACGCCAAAGCAGCGCGGCCCGCAGTGGTGGGAGCGGTTATTCTTCTGATATGCACCGGCGAAATGAGCAAGTTTCTGTGGAGGGTGAGTGAACTCAGATGAGAAAGCTGCTGACGCTTCTGGCATTGAGCATGTTAATCGTTTCGGCATTCGGCCAGGAGGCCGGGGACGGTGACGCAGCTGCAGAGGAAGTCGCCGAAGAGGGCGGGCCCGCGTGGCTGGAGTTCTTCAAGGGCTTGAGCGATAGGGAATCACTCGTCGAGAAGCTCGCCGTCATCGCACTCATCGTAGGTCTGGCATTTGCGCTGTACTGGGTGGTACTACAGCTAATCCGCCGCGCGGTGCTGCGCCTGGAAGAAGAGAGCATGACGGCCACCGCGCGCGTCCGAGAGAGTGGCAAGCGCGCGGTAACCATACTGACCCTCCTCGCCAATGTCGTGAAGTGGACGATCGGGGTCGGTGGCTTGCTGTGGATCCTATCCGTGCTCAATGTAAGTATCGCTCCGGTGCTGGCCGGTGCCGGTATTCTGGGTGTCGCCGTGGCGTTTGGCGCCCAGACGCTCGTCAAGGATACCATCACCGGCTTCTTTCTCCTGCTGGAGGGCCAGTATGTGGTGGGGGACTACATCGAGGTGGCCGGGAAATTCGGTCTCGTTGAGTCCATTGGCCTGCGTGTGACGGTACTGAAAGACCTCGACAACCAACTCCACTACATACCTAACGGCTCCATCACCACGCTGACCGTCTATGAGGAGCCCTTCGTCAACTACGTGGTCGAGGTGCCGATGGCAAGCGCCGATGACGCGCACAGGGGCGCCGATGTCGTCCGGGGGGTAGTGGCAGATATGCTCGAGGATTTCCCCCGGCACCTGCCGACCGCCGGGCCTGTCTCGGTTGATACTACGACCGGCGGCGCGGCCTCCCTGCGCATCCCGGCGGCCATATTCCCGACGCAGGATTGGCTGGCGACCGAAGAGTTGCCCGCGCGCGTATTGCTGGCGCTGAAGAACGCAGATATGAGCATACCGGAGGGCCGGACGACGCGCACATATCCCGACCTCTCGCGGATGCCGCTGCCGCCACCAATTGTCGAAACCAACGAGGAGTCGTCACCCAGCATCTCGCGCTGGCTCTGACCCCACCTATGCAGTAACGAGCGCCTTCACCTGCGCCATCGAGGGCAAGTGCCCGCGCCCGCCGAGAGCAGTCGTGCTGAGCGCGGCTGAGGCCGAAGCATATGCCAGGCACTTCGGCGCCTCGTGGCCCAGCGCCAGCATGTAGGCGAAGGCCCCGTGGAAGACATCGCCGGCGCCAGTGGTATCAATGACCTGGGGGACAGGGAAGGCCGGCTGGTGCAGCAGATCATCGCCTCGGTACATGTCCGCGCCGGCGGCTCCCCGAGTTATGACGAGTGCCGCCGGCTTGTGCCGGAGGATGTGCTCTCGCCCGAGTGCTTCGTCAGAATCTGCAAGCGCCATGACGAGGTTTGCAGGCACGATGATGTAGTCGCTGAGGGCGAAAAAGTCGGCCAGGTGAGGGTCCGGCCGCTCTGCGTCGAGAACCACGGGCAGGCCTTTTTCGCGTGCGCGTTGGGCAGCCGCGAGCGCAGCGTCGGGGTGATGGGTGTCTATGAGCAGGCAGCGGCAATCTGTCAATGCTGCGAGGTCGGTGTCGTCCGCGCGCATGCGGGGCATTGACTCGTGCTTGTAGAAGATTGTGCGCTGCGCGGAGACGGGGTGGCTCACGCAGAAGGCGAACTGGGAGCTCTGCCCGGCATGTACCGCCAGGCCGTCGTAGTTGACGCCCAACTGGTCGAACTCACGGGTAATGTGCCGGCCGAACTCGTCGTCGGCGATGT
>Ga0180431_10001981_pt1 | contig 27792 bp, 21 predicted proteins | sample SS_ome_11_FD_132459 | JGI IMG/M metagenome (GOLD analysis project Ga0180431, IMG submission 132459) | Hypersaline lake sediment archaeal communities from the Salton Sea, California, USA - SS_1_MS_1 metaG | ecosystem: Environmental > Aquatic > Non-marine Saline and Alkaline > Hypersaline >... | reverse complement strand
GATCAGCCGGCGGGGGCGGCGGCGCGTTCGGATCAGCCGGCGGGGGCGGCGGCGCGTTCGGATCAGCCGGCGGGGGCGGCGGCGCGTTCGGATCAGCCGGCGGAGGCGGCGGCGCGTTCGGATCAGCCGGCGGAGGCGGCGCTTCGGCCGGTGCGGCCGGGGTCGGCGTCGGCGTCTCCGGCTCCGCGGTCGCTGAGGTCATCGGCAGGGAGATCGTGACGACGCTGGCACCGACTGCCGCGGTGACGGCCAGCGCCGTCCGCAGGCCCCGGCGTCGTGAACGCGGATCCGGCTCTGTCATGGCGACGAACCTACTCTGTAACCCCCGTGACGCAAGTGTCAGGTCGGCCGTGTCCGCCCATCGATTCGCCGGGACGTCGGTGTGAAGCAGGTTCCCAGGTCAAGCGGCTTTCCCGCGGGCCGGGCCGCACCGAACACGAAGCCTGGCCGAGGCCGTCCCGGGCCAGTCGCGAGCTTTCCGCGGGGAGGGGGTACGGACCCGGGCCGGGGAACTAGGGTCGAGGGAGTGACCATCCGTCTGGGCCTGCAGATCCCGAACTTCTCCTACGGAACCCCTGTCGCCGACCTCTTCCCCACCGTAATCGCCCAGGCGCGGGAAGCCGAGTCCGCCGGTTTCGACGCGGTGTTCCTGATGGACCACTTCTACCAACTGCCCATGCTCGGCGCGCCCGACCAGCCGATGCTGGAGGCCTACACCGCGCTGGGGGCGCTGGCCGCGGCCACTGAGCGGATGCTCCTGGGCACCCTGGTCACCGGCAACACCTATCGCAATCCCGCATTGCTGGCCAAGACGATCACCACGCTCGACGTGGTGAGCGCCGGCCGGGCCGTTCTCGGCATCGGGACGGGGTGGTTCGAACTCGAACACACCTCGCTGGGTTTCGAGTTCGGGACGTTCACCGAGCGGTTCGCAAAGCTCGACGAGGCGCTCAAGATCATGCTGCCGATGATCCGCGGCGAGGCGGTCACGTTCACCGGCTCCTACTACCGCACCGAGCAGGCCGTTGCCGTTCCCCGCTACCGCGACCACATTCCGCTGATGATCGGCGGGAGCGGGGAGAAAAAGACCTTCGGCCTGGCCGCCCGGTACTTCGACCACCTCAATGTGATCGCCGCCTTCGACGAACTGCCCGGTAAGGTGGAGGCTCTGGCCCGGCGGTGCGGGGAGGTGGGCCGGGATCCGTCGACGCTGGAGACCAGCATGCTGCTCACGGCGGTGCCCGACCCCGGTTTCAGCGACGCGATGATCCCCGACGCCATGCGGGGCCGCATGGCCGTCGGCGGTCCGGATGAGATCGCCGAGACGGTCGCGACGCAGGTTGTGGGCGCCGGGATCGACGGCGTCATCGTCAATCTGCCGCGCTACGTGCCCGGTTCGATCACCGCAGTCGGTGAGGCGTTGCGCCCGATCGTCGGACGGTGAGCAAGCCCACGCCGATCCGGCGCGACCCGCGGGCGGCGGGCGGCTACCGTGGGGTTACGTGTGTGCACTCGTTGAGGAGCGAATATGACCCACCCCGGTGCTACGCCGTCGGACAGGCACAAAGTCGTCGTCATCGGCTCGGGATTCGGCGGCCTGAGCGCGGCCAAGAAACTCAAGCGGGCCGACGTCGACATCAAACTGATCGCCAAGACCACCCACCACCTGTTCCAGCCGCTGCTCTATCAGGTGGCGACCGGCATCATCTCGGAGGGCGAGATCGCCCCGCTGACCCGGGTGGTGCTGCGGAAGATCAAGAACTGCCAGGTGCTTCTGGGGGAGGTCACCGACATCGACCTCGCCAATCGCACCGTCACCTCCGTCCTGCTCGGCCACAGCTACTGCACCCCCTATGACTCGCTGATCGTCGCCGCCGGTGCGGGCCAGTCCTACTTCGGCAATGACCATTTCGCCGAGTGGGCCCCCGGTATGAAAACCATCGACGACGCGCTGGAACTGCGCGGACGAATCCTGGGGGCCTTCGAGCAGGCCGAGCGCTCCAGCGACCCCTCGCGGCGCGAGAAGCTGCTCACGTTCGTCGTCGTCGGCGCCGGCCCCACCGGGGTGGAGATGGCCGGCCAGATCGCCGAGCTCGCCGATCACACCCTCAAGGGCGCGTTCCGCCACATCGACTCCACCAAGGCGCGGGTCATCCTCCTCGACGCCGCGCCGGCTGTGCTGCCGCCGATGGGCGAGAAGCTGGGCCGCCGCGCGGCCGCCCGGCTGGAAAGGCTCGGCGTGGAGATCCGGCTGGGCGCCATGGTGACCGACGTCGACCGCAACGGAATCACCGTCAAGAATCCCGACGGCGAGCTCGAGCGCATCGAGTGCGCCACCAAGGTCTGGTCCGCCGGTGTGGCGGCGAGCCCGCTGGCGTCGATCATCGCCGAGCAGTGCGGCGGCGAGGTCGATCGGGCCGGTCGGCTCAAGGTGCTGCCGGACCTCACCGTCCCCGGCCACCCCGAGGTCTTCGTCGTGGGCGACATGGCGGCCGTCGAGGGGGTGCCCGGGCAGGCCCAGGGAGCCATTCAGGGTGCCCGCTACGCCGCCAAACTCATCAAAGCCGAGCTCAAGGGTGCGGATCCGGCCGCGCGCGAGCCCTTCGAGTACTTCGACAAGGGTTCGATGGCGACGGTGTCGCGGTATTCCGCGGTGGCCAAAGTGGGTCCGATCGAGTTCAGCGGGTTCATCGCCTGGCTGGCGTGGCTGTTCCTGCACCTGATCTACCTGGTCGGCTTCAAAGCCCGCCTCACCACCGCGCTGTCCTGGATCAGCACGTTCATCGGCAGCCAGCGCGGCCAACTCACGATCACCGAGCAACAGGCCTATGCGCGAACCCGCATCGAGGAACTCGAGGAGATCGCCGAAGAGGTCGAGGCCGCCAACGAGAACCTCGCCGACGCGCGGCTGAGAACGGGTTCTGCCGCGCAGCTGTCCTAGCATGATCTCCGACACCGTTCGGATCGAGGAGACGACCATGTCAGCCGTTCGCCGCGTCGCGCCGCTCGTCACGGGGACGGCAACCGGTGCGGGAGCCGGCGTGATGTCGGGTGCCTCGGCCGGGCTTGCCCCGGCACCGGCCGAGAACCTCTAGCCGGGGGCTCGACTCTGAACCGGGGCAGGCCGCCGTGGTGGTGAAACCCAACGAAGTGGTCTACCGGCTGCTGCAGCGGCTGCCGACGCGGATGCTGTCGCTGCGGACGATCGTGATCTTCGCGGCGCTGGCGGTGGTGATCCTGGTTCTGACCCTGGGCACCTGGGTCTGGATCGGCGTCACCAACGACCAGTACAGCCAGTTGGATCGGCGCCTGGACTCGGTGAGCAGTCTGGGCGACTTCAGCACCCTGCTCTCCGGTCCGCCGGCAGCCGGGACGGCAAGCCCGGACGGCAATCTGGTGCGGACGGTTCGGGTAGGCACCATGGAGATGTCGGTGCCGAGTTCTGTGGTCTTGCCCAAGCTCGCCGACGGGTACGCCGACACGACGATCGGCGGCGTCGAGTACCGGGTCCGGACCTTCAGCGTCGGCGGCGCATCCATCGCCCTGGGAGCGCCGTTGGCCGAGACGCAGCGCCGGATCGCCGAACTCCACTGGCGGGTCCTGCTCATCTGCGGCGGGGTCATCATCGGCACAGTCGTGGTCGGCTGGTTCTTCTCGCTGATCATGATCGACCCGTTCCGCCTGCTGGCCCAGCAGGCCCGGGCCATCAACGCACAGTCAAAGCCCGAAGAGGTGCAGGTCCGCGGCGTCAGCGAAGCGGTCGAGATCGGCGAGGCGGTCGAAGGCATGCTGGCCCGGATCGGCGACGAACAGGCCCGCACCGAGGCCGCCCTCGAGGCGGCCCGCGATTTCGCCGCGGTCGCCTCCCACGAACTGCGCACCCCGCTGACCGCCATGCGCACCAACCTGGAGGTGCTGTCCACTCTGGATCTGGGCGACGAGCAGCGCAAAGAGGTCATCGGCGACACTGTGCGCACGCAGACCCGGATCGAGGCCACTCTGACCGCGCTGGAGCGGCTCGCCCAGGGCGAACTGACCACGGCCGCCGACTTCGTGCCGTTCGACATGACCGAACTGCTCGACCGCGCCGCGCACGACGCCGAACGCACCTATCCCGATCTCCGCGTCTCACTGGTCCCCTCGCCGGCGGTGCTGATGGTGGGGTTGCCGGTCGGGCTGCGACTGGTCATCGACAACGCGATCGCCAACGCGGTCAAACACGGGGGCGCAACCGAGGTACAGCTGGCGGTCGCCAGTTCCGCCGATGGCGTCCGGGTCACCGTTGACGACAACGGCAGCGGCGTGCCGGAGGAGGAGCGCGAACAGGTCTTCGAACGGTTCTCCCGCGGATCCACCGCGTCGCGTTCGGGCTCTGGACTGGGATTGGCCCTTGTTGCCCAGCAGGCCGAATTACACGGCGGCACCGCCGCTTTGGGAAACAGCCGCCTGGGAGGTGCGCAGCTTTCGCTGCAACTCGCCGGCCGCCACGACTGACCGCCGGCCGACCGGCGCCAGGTCAGGAACGCTGCTCGAGGTTCTGCAGGCGCACCTGACCGCGCGCGATCAGGCGCTCGGCGTCGTCCCGGATCGTCACCAGCCAGAGTTGCTGCCGCCGTCCGCGGTGCACCGGCTCCGACACCCCGTGCGCGGTGCCCTCCGTGAGCGCGCGCAGGAAGTCGGTGTTGTTGTTGACCCCGACGACGTTTCCACCGCCATTCGCCTCCAGCCAGAGGTAGGCCGAGACGCTGGCCATCGACTCCACCATCGAGCACCAGACGCCGCCGTGCACGATCCCCATCGGCTGGTGCAGGGTCGGTGCGACGGTCAGGTCGGCCCGCACCCCGTCGGGAGAGACCTCGGTATAGGTCAGCCCGATCGCGATATCGAACGGCGCGGGCGGCAGATCCTGCGGTTGCACGACATCAGATGTACACGCCCGAACCAGGCGGAACCCGGCCGGGTCCCCCGCCGGGTTTGCTGGTGCAGCGGTCAATACCGCGATGCATACATCCTCCAGGCGTTTTCCGGGTACCTCCAACGGAGGAGACCGCGAGTACCCTTACTGCGATGGAGACGAACTCGAGATGACCGAAGCGAATCGTCTCGGCGAACTTGAGCGAGCCGTGATGGACCACCTGTGGGACACCGGCGACCCGCGCACCGTCCGGCAGGTCCACGAGGTAGTGAGCACCCACCGCGAACTGGCGTACACGACCGTGATGACGGTCCTGCAGAGGCTCGCCCGCAAAGGTCTCGTGACGCAGATCCGCGATGACCGGGCACACCGCTACACCCCCGTGCGAAGCCGCGACGATCTGGTGGCGAGCCTGATGGTCGACGCACTCGACCAGGCCGTGGGAGCGGGCGGCAGGCAGTCCGCCCTGATGCGCTTCGTGGGGCGGGTCGGCAATGACGAGGCCGACGCCCTGCGTCGCGCCCTCGACGAGCTGCAGGCGCGCCGGTAGCTGCCCTGCGGGTCGGTTCCCCGCGATCCCCCGTCCGCCTCCCCGGCACTGGCGACCAACCCGGCCGATCCCCTAGCGGGCGGCAGTCGGGCTGAGGAACACTGTCGGACGTGTCCGCTCTCGCGTTCGCCGTGCTGGCCCTGGTCCTGGCAGGTCCGGTCCCAGCGCTGCTGGCCCGGGCATCCTGGCCGCTGCGCGCTCCGCGGGCCGCGGTGGTGCTCTGGCAGGCCGTCGCCGGGGCCGCGGTGCTGTCGGCGTTCAGCGCCGGCCTGGCGATCGCCGCCCTGCTGTTCGTCCCCCGTGCCGACCGCCCGCCGGCAACCGGCCTCGCTGAGAGCCTCGCCGGACTGGGCTGGCCGATGCTGGTCGGCGCGGCACTGGTGCTCGGTCTGACCCTGCTGGTCGCCGGTCGTCTGGTGGGCGCGATTGTGCGTGTCGGCGTCGACACCCGGCGGCGGCGTTCCCGGCACCGGACGGTGGTGGACCTCGTCGGCAACTGCGGCGGCCACCATGTCGGCCGGGGGATGCACGGGCAGATGGCCGGTCATCCGGCCGATGTGCGGGTCCTGCAGGTGCGCGAGCCGCTGGCCTATTGCCTGCCCGGGCGGCAGCAGCGGGTGGTGCTCAGTGAAGGCACCCTGGACGCCCTGGACCGATCCGAGTTGGCCGCGATCATCGGCCACGAACGAGCCCACCTGCGCGCCCGGCACGATTTGGTGCTCGAAGCCTTCGTCGCCTTGCACACCGCCTTCCCCCGGATCGTGCGCAGCGGCAGTGCCCTCAACGCGGTCCGTCTGCTGGTAGAACTGCTGGCCGACGACGCCGCGGTACGCACCGCCGGTCCGGCCCCGCTGGCCCGGGCGCTGGTGGCCTGTGCGGCCTCCCAAGCCCCGGCCGGCGCCCTGGCGGCCGGCGGACCGACGACGGTGATCCGGGTTGTGCGGCTGTCGCGGAAGAACTCGCTGCTCCTGTCCCTGGCCGCCTATGCCGCCGCGGCGGCGGTGCTGGTGGTGCCGACGTTGGCGGTGGCGATTCCGTGGCTCAGCGAGGTGCGCCGGCTTTTCCTCGGCTGAGACCCGCCGTCAGAACCCGTCAACACAGAACCACGTCGAGAGGAAGGCAGAGATGAGCGCCGATCCGACCACCCCCCGGGAACCTTCGGCGCAGATCGGCGTGACCGGTCTGGCCGTCATGGGTTCGAACATCGCGCGCAACTTCGCCCGGCACGGCTACACCGTCGCCGTGCACAACAGGTCGATACAGAAGACCGAGGCGCTGCTGGCCGAGCACGGCTCGGAGGGCGACTTCGTGGGCACGGCGACCATCGCCGATTTCCTGGCAGCCCTCGAACGCCCGCGCCGGGTACTGATCATGGTCAAGGCGGGTGAGGCCACCGACGCGGTGATCGACGAGCTCGCCGACGCCATGGAACCCGGCGACATCATCATCGACGGCGGCAATGCCCTCTACACCGACACCATCCGCCGCGAGAAAGCGATGCGCGAACGCGGGCTGCACTTCGTCGGCGCCGGTATCTCCGGCGGCGAGGAGGGCGCGCTCAACGGACCCTCCATAATGCCCGGCGGCCCCGCGAAGTCCTACGAGTCGCTGGGGCCGCTGCTGGAGGAGATCTCCGCCCACGTCGACGGGGTCCCGTGCTGCACGCACATCGGCCCCGACGGGGCCGGCCACTTCGTGAAGATGGTGCACAACGGCATCGAGTACTCCGACATGCAGCTCATCGGCGAGGCCTACCAACTGCTGCGCGACGCGCTGGGGCTGACCGCGGCCCAGATCGCCGACGTTTTCGCCGACTGGAATGCCGGCGAACTGGACAGCTTCCTGGTCGAGATCACCGCCGAGGTGCTGCGGCAGGTCGACGCCAAAACCGGCAAGCCGCTGGTCGACGTCATCGTCGACGAAGCCGGACAGAAGGGCACCGGCCGGTGGACGGTCAAATCCGCACTCGACCTCGGGGTACCGGTCACCGGTATCGCCGAGGCCGTATTCGCCCGGGCGCTGTCGGGCTCGGTGCCGCAGCGCCGGGCGGCCGCCGGACTGGCATCCGGGCACCTCGGAAAACGCCCCACCGAGTCCGCCCGGTTCATCGAGGACGTCCGCCAGGCTCTGTACGCCTCGAAGATCATCGCCTACGCGCAGGGCTTCAACCAGATTCAGGCCGGCTCCGACGAATACGGCTGGGGTGTGGCCCCCGGGGATCTGGCCACCATCTGGCGGGGCGGCTGCATCATCCGGGCCAAGTTCCTCAACCGGATCAAGGACGCGTTCGACGCCGACCCGCAGTTGCCCACGCTGATCGCCGACCCGTACTTCCGGTCCGCGATCGAGTCCGCCGTCGACGGGTGGCGCCGGGTGGTGATCACGGCCACCGAGCTGGCCATCCCCATCCCCGGCTTTTCCTCCGCGCTGTCCTACTACGACGGCCTGCGCACACCACGTCTGCCCGCCGCGCTGATACAGGGGCAGCGGGACTTCTTCGGCGCCCACACCTACGGGCGCGTCGACGCCGACCCGGGCGCCCGGTTCCACACGTTGTGGAGCGGCGACCGATCCGAGGTCGAGGCCTGAGCCCTCCCCGCGGGGTCATCGACCGGGGTCATCGAGGGGGGTCATCGAGGGGGTCGAAGCGCACTAGGCTGACCTGGTGCGTTTCCTCGACGGGCACCGGCCGCCCTATGACCTGACCTACGACGACGTGTTCATCGTTCCCGGCCGCACCGAGGTCGAGTCCCGATTCGATGTCGACCTGTCGACCTCCGACGGCAGCGGGACCACCATCCCGGTCGTGGTCGCCAACATGACCGCGGTCGCCGGACGCCGGATGGCCGAAACCGTCGCTCGCCGCGGCGGGCTGGTCGTACTGCCCCAGGACCTGCCCATCCACGCCGTCGCCGAGACCGTCCAGTTCGTCAAGACTCGCGACCTGGTCGCCGACACCCCGGTCACTCTCAGCCCCGACGACTCGGTCTCCGACGCCGTCGCCCTGATACACAAGCGTGCTCACGGCGCCGCCGTCGTCGTGCACGACGGGCGCCCGGTCGGCCTGGTGACCGAGGCCGCGGCCGCCGGGGTCGACCGGTTCGCCAGGGTGCGCGACGTGGCGGTCAGCGACTTCGTCACCGCGCCGCTGCACACCGACCCGCGCCGCGTTTTCGAACTCCTCGAGCACGCCCCGTTCGGTGTCGCCGTACTCACCGCTTCCGACGGCTCCCTGGGCGGGGTGCTCACCCGCACCGGGTCGGTGCGAGCCGGCATCTACTCCCCCGCCGTCGACGTGGCGGGCCGGCTGAGGATCGCGGCGGCCGTGGGCATCAACGGCGACGTGACCGCGAAGGCCGTGGCACTGGCCGAGGCCGGTGCCGACGTCCTGGTCATCGACACCGCGCACGGCCATCAGGCAAAGATGATCGACGCCGTCAAGGCGGTCGCCGCCCTGGACCTGGGCCTGCCGCTGGTGGCCGGGAACGTTGTCTCCGCCGAGGGCACCCGCGATCTGCTGACCGCGGGCGCGTCGATCGTCAAGGTGGGCGTAGGCCCCGGCGCGATGTGCACCACGCGGATGATGACCGGGGTGGGACGCCCGCAATTCTCCGCGGTGCTCGATTGCGCCTCGGCGGCGAGGGGCCTCGGCGGCCACGTCTGGGCCGACGGAGGTGTTCGTCATCCGCGCGACGTCGCTCTGGCACTTGCCGCCGGCGCCGCCAACGTGATGATCGGATCCTGGTTCGCCGGAACCTACGAGTCGCCCGGCGACCTCATGTTCAACCGGGACGGAATGCCCTTCAAGGAGAGCTACGGGATGGCCTCCAAGCGCGCGGTGGCCGCCCGCACGGCTGCCGACAGCCCCTTCGACCGGGCCCGCAAGGCGCTGTTCGAGGAGGGCATCTCCACCTCCCGGATGGCTCTGGACCCCGACCGGGGCGGTGTCGAGGACCTGCTGGACCACATCACCGCCGGGGTGCGCAGCACCTGCACCTACGTGGGCGCGGCCACGCTGGCCGAACTGCATGACCGGGCGGTTCTCGGGGTGCAGTCCGCGGCGGGGTTCGCCGAGGGCCATCCGCTGCCCACCGGCTGGTGACTGCGAGGCGACGAGCCCACCCGTTACCATGGTGCCCTTGAAGTCCCCAAGCGAAAGAGACGTGCGTGCCGCAGGCTCCTGCTCCCTGCGTTGAGCGGGCCGACGGACCCACTCCGGAGGCCGAGCCCCCTTCTAGTCGGCCGGGCGCGAGGCCCGGCGACCCTGGCCGATCCGGCCGGCAACCCCGGTGAGTCCCGTGGGTGTGGCGCTGAGCCTGGTCGGCTTCGTTCTCCTGACCCTGGGGACGGCGGTGTTCGTCGCCGCTGAGTTCTCGCTGACCGCGCTCGAGCGCAGCACGGTGGATGCGAATGCGCGATCCGGTGGCCGGCGCGACAAATTCGTGCAGAAGGCCCATCGCACCCTGTCCTTCCAGCTGTCCGGTGCCCAGCTGGGCATCTCGATCACCACGTTGGCCACCGGGTTTCTGGCCGAACCGGTTCTGGCCCGGCTGCTGGACCCCGGGCTCCAGGCCCTCGGGGTGCCGGCCAAGACCGTGCCGGGCATCTCGTTGGCGCTGGCGATACTGCTCGCCACCTCACTGTCGATGGTGTTCGGCGAGCTGGTGCCCAAAAACCTCGCCGTGGCACGACCGATGCCGACGGCACGCGCGAGCGCGGGCCCGCAACTGCTCTTCTCGACGCTGTTCACCCCGGCGATCAGGCTCACCAACGGCACCGCGAACTGGATTCTGCGCAGGATGGGCATCGAGCCCGCCGAGGAGCTCCGCTCGGCGCGCTCGCCGGAGGAACTCGGGGCGCTGGTGCGCAACTCCGCCCAGCGCGGCGCCATCGACGGCGATACCGCGCTGCTGGTCGACCGGTCACTGCAGTTCGGCGCCCGCAGTGCCGAGGAGTTCATGACGCCGCGCACCGAGATCGAGGTACTGCAGGCCGATGACTCGCTGGCCGACCTGATGACTGCGGCGGCCAGGACCGGGTTCTCCCGGTTCCCGGTGGTCGCGGGTGACCTCGACGAGACAGTCGGCATCGTGCACGTCAAGCAGGTGTTCGCGGTACCCCCCGGACTGCGGTCGGCGACCCGGCTGGCCGGGCTGGCGGTCCCGGTCCCGCGAGTCCCCTCCACCCTCGACGGCGACGCTCTGATGGAACAGGTTCGCGCCAACGGCCTGCAGGCCGCTCTGGTGGTCGACGAGTATGGCGGCACCGCGGGGATGGTCACCGTCGAGGACCTCGTTGAGGAGATCGTCGGGGACGTCCGCGACGAGCACGACATCGCCACCCCCGATGTCCGGCGCAGCGGCTCGGGCTGGGAGGTCGCCGGTCTGCTTCGGATCGACGAGGTGGCCAGCGCTGTCGGATTCCGCGCCCCTGACGGCGAGTACGAGACCATCGGCGGCCTCGTGCTGGAAAAGCTCGGTCACATTCCCAGCACGGGCGACTCGGTGGAGCTTCTGGCGTTCAACCCGGAGGGGGTCACGGCGGACTCGGTGCGCTGGCAGGCCGTCGTGGTCGCCATGGACGGCCGCCGCATCGACCGGCTGTGCCTGACCAGGCTGGGCCCGGCCACCCCGGCCGACGGGGAGCGGGCCGATGGGCGCTGACATCTTCGGGATCCTGCTCGCGGTGGCCCTGCTGGCAGCGAACGCGTTCTTCGTGGGCTCCGAGTTCGCCCTGATCTCGGCCCGGCGCGACCGGCTCGAGGCGCTGGCCGAACAGGGCAAGCAGCGGGCGGTGACGGTGATCCGCGCCGGCGAGCGGCTCTCCCTGATGCTGGCCGGCGCGCAACTGGGGATCACGATCTGTTCGATCCTGCTGGGACGGGTCGCCGAACCGGCTGTGGCCCACCTGCTGGAGAAGCCGTTCGCCCTGCTCGGCGTCCCGGACCCGCTGGTGCACACGATCTCGTTCCTGATCGCGCTGGCGATCGTGGTGACGCTGCACGTGCTGCTGGGCGAGATGGTGCCCAAGAACATCGCCATCGCCGGGCCGGAGTCGACAGCGATGCTGCTGGTTCCCGCCTACCTGCTCTACATGCGGCTCGCAAGCCCTTTCATCGCCTTCTACAACTGGGCGGCCAACGCCGTCCTGCGGCTTTTCGGGGTGCAACCCAAGGACGAGTTGGACGTCACGGTGTCCACGGTGGAACTGTCGGAGATGATCGCCGAGTCCCGATCCGAGGGGCTTCTCGACGTCGAGGAGCACACCCGGCTGACCCGGGCGCTGCAGATCCGCAACCGGGTGGTCGGCGACGTCGCCGTCCCGCTGGGCGAAGTCCGCACCGTGGCGGTGGCCGGACCCGGCGGTGGCCCCACGGTCGGCGCGGTCGAAGAGGCGCTGGCCCGGACCGGCTACTCGCGGTTCCCGGTCGTCGACCCCGCCGGGTTCTTCCTCGGCTACCTGCACATCAAGGACGTGCTGGCACAGGCCGACGACCCGGCCGCGGTCGTCGCCGCCGACCGGGTGCGCCCGCTGCCCCGGGTTCCGGCGGACACGCCGTTGCCCGACGCCCTGTCCCGGCTGCGCCGCAACAACAGCCACCTCGCGCTGGTGACCGACAGCGGTGGCGTGGTGTGCGCGATGGTCGCGCTGGAGGATCTGGTCGAGGATCTGGTGGGCACTGTCCGCGACGGCACGCACCGTGGCTGAGACGGGAGCCGGCATCGCTGCCGATAGGATCAGGTGACTCTAAGGGAGGTCCGATGACCGATCGGGTGGCCGTTGGCGATTTGCGGGTGGCCCGCAGCCTGTACGACTTCATCAGCAATGAAGCCCTGCCCGGCGTCGGCATCGACCCGCAGAGCTTCTGGACCGGAGCCGAGAAGGTGATCGCCGATCTGACACCGCGCAACGACGCGTTGCTTGCACGCCGGGAGGAGCTTCAGCAGCAGATCGACCGCTACCACCGCCAGCGGGTGATCGGCGGGATCGACCCCGCCGAGTACCAGCGTTTCCTGGCCGATATCGGCTACCTGCTGCCCACGCCCGGTGATTTCACCATCACCACTTCCGGAGTCGATCGCGAGATCACCGACACCGCGGGGCCTCAGCTGGTGGTGCCCATCCTCAACGCGCGGTTCGCCCTCAACGCGGCCAACGCCCGGTGGGGGTCGCTCTACGACGCGCTGTACGGCACCGACGCGATCAGCGAGGACGACGGAGCCGAGCGAGGCGGCGGTTACAACCGGGTGCGCGGGGACAAGGTGATCGCCTACGCGCGCCGTCTCCTCGATGACGCCGTCCCGCTCAGTTCGGGCAGTTATGCCGCGGCCACCGCGTTCCGGGTGGTGGACTCCCAGTTGCAGGTCGAGTTGGGCGACTCCAGTCAGGTCGGTCTGGCCGACCCGGCGCAGTTCGTCGGCTACACCGGAGATCCCGACGATCCGGCGTCGCTGCTGCTGATCAACCACGGGCTGCATATCGAGATCCTCATCGACCGTGACTCGCCGATCGGTTCCACCGACCCGGCCGGCGTCAAGGACGTTGTGCTCGAGTCGGCGATCACCACGATCATGGACTTCGAGGATTCGGTGGCCGCCGTCGACGCCGACGACAAGGTGCTGGGCTACCGCAACTGGCTCGGACTCAACCGCGGGGACCTCGCCGAGGAGGTCAGCAAGGGCGGCACCACCTTCACCCGGGTGCTCAACGGCGACCGCGCCTACATCGCGCCGGACGGCTCGGAGTTCACGCTGCCGGGCCGCAGCCTGTTGTTCGTCCGCAACGTCGGGCACCTGATGACCAACGATGCGATCGTCGACGCCGACGGCAACGAGGTCTACGAGGGAATCCAGGACGCCCTGTTCACCAGCCTCATCGCGATGCACGGCCTGAGCGCGACCGAGCAGACCGGCCCGCTGGAGAACAGCCGCACCGGGTCGATCTACATCGTCAAACCGAAGATGCACGGACCCGATGAGGTGGCCTTCACCTGCGAGCTGTTCAGCCGGGTCGAAGACGTCCTCGGCCTCCCGCCCAACACCCTCAAGGTCGGCATCATGGACGAGGAGCGCCGCACCACGGTGAACCTCAAGGCCTGTGTGAAGGCCGCCGCCGACCGGGTGGTGTTCATCAACACCGGCTTCCTGGACCGAACCGGCGACGAGATCCACACCTCGATGGAAGCGGGCCCGATGGTCCGCAAGGGCGCCATGAAAACCCAGCCGTGGATCCTGGCCTACGAGGACCAGAACGTCGATGTGGGCCTGGCAACGGGATTCTCCGGCCGGGCCCAGATCGGCAAGGGCATGTGGGCGATGACCGACTTGATGGCCGACATGGTGGAACAGAAGATCGCCCAGCCGCGCGCCGGCGCCACCACGGCCTGGGTGCCCTCCCCTACCGCGGCGACCCTGCACGCGATGCACTACCACTACGTCGACGTCCACGCGGTGCAGCGGGAACTTGCCGGGCGGACACGCACCAGCATCGACCAGTTGCTGACGATTCCGCTGGCCGAACACGACCTGGCCTGGTCGCCCGGCGAGATCCACGAGGAGGTCGACAACAACTGCCAGTCGATCCTCGGCTACGTGGTGCGCTGGGTCGAGTCCGGGGTGGGATGTTCGAAGGTGCCCGACATCCACGACGTCGCGCTGATGGAAGACCGCGCCACGCTGCGCATCTCAAGCCAGCTGCTGGCCAACTGGCTGCGCCACGGAGTGATCACCGAGGAGACGGTGAAGTCCAGCCTTCAGCGGATGGCGGCCGTGGTCGACGAGCAGAACGCCGGTGACCCCGGCTACCGGCCGATGGCGCCGAATCCGGAGGCCAGCGTCGCCTTCCAGGCGGCTCAGGACCTGATCCTGTCCGGCGCCGCCCAGCCCAACGGGTACACCGAGCCGATCCTGCACAGGCGGCGCCGGGAGTTCAAGACCAGCCTCGGTCTGTGAGAACGCGGCCGGCCTGACAAGAAAAGGGATCAGCGCGTGGGCAAGCACAGCCTCCCCGGACGTGGGGACTCCTTCGGCGAATCCGGCACCGGCGAGGGCGACAGCGCCTCCGGGCCGACGCCGGGGGCGGACGGTCGCTGGCAGGGCCGCCGGCGGCGCACCGACGGGGGCCGGCGCGGCGTCAGCGTGGGCGTGATCGCCGCTCTGGTGACCGTGGTGGTCCTGGTCGGCGGGATCGTCCTGTGGAGGTTCTTCGGCGATGCCCTGTCCCGGCGTTCGGCCGACGCGGCGCGGCAATGCGTGGAAGGCACCGCGACCGTGGCCGTGGTGGCCGACCCCGCCATCGCGGTGAACGCGACCGCTTTCGCCGAGGCCTACAACGACGAGGCCAAGCCGGTCGGCGACACGTGCGTGAGCGTCGTCGTCACCGCGGCTGACTCGGCGGCCGTCGTCGACGGGCTCACCGGGACGTGGCCGGCCGATCTCGGCGAGCGCCCGGCTTTGTGGATTCCGGCCAGCTCCTTGCCGGCGGCCCAGCTGCAGGCAGCGGCCGGTAAGCAGATCGTCAGCGACGCCAGGTCGCTGGTCACCTCGCCGGTCGTGCTGGCGATGCGCCCACAGCTCAAAGAGGCCCTCACCGGGCAGGGATGGCCGGCGCTGCCGGGTCTGCAGAACAACCCGACCGGGCTGGACGCGCTGAACCTCCCAGGCTGGGGCCCGTTGCGGTTGGCGCTGCCCGTCACCGGAGCCGCCGACGCCTCCTATGTGGTCGCCGAGGCCGTCGCGACCACCTCCGCCCCACCCGGCGCGCCGGCGACCGGAGGACTGCCTGCCACGGGCGCGCTGCTGGCCGGCCAACCGCGGCTCGCCGACGACACCGCCGGGGAGGCGTGGAACGCCATGATGGCCGCCGGTGACCCGGCCGCCGCGCCGGTGCACGCCGTGGCGATCACCGAGCAGCAGCTCTACCAGCGCACCAGTGATCTCGCCGACGCGGCGGACGCGGTCGCTGAGTGGTTCCCCGACGGGCCGGTCGCGGTCGCCGACTTCCCCACCGTCCTGCTCGACGGTCCCTGGCTGTCCGAGGAACAGGTGGCGGCCGCCAGCGAGTTCGCCCGCTTCATGCGCAAACCCGAACAGACCTCCGCGCTGGTCGACGCCGGGTTCCGAACCGAGGGCAAGATGCCGAAAGGCAACGCCGTCGTCGGCTTCGGGCCGCTGGCCGCCCCGCTGCCGGTCGGCGACGACGAGGTGCGCGCGGCGATCGCGGCGGTGGCCGTGCCCGGCGTGGCGGCCACCACGACCGTGATGCTCAATCAGTCTCTGCCGGCCGCCCCGGCGGCGCTGCGCGACCGGGTGGCCGCCCTGCCCCCCTCAGCGGCGGTCGGACTGTGGACGTTCAACCAGGTCGAGGGCCAGTCCCTGGTGTCCACCGGGCCGCTCGCCGACGATCTCGGCGGGCAACAGCGCGGTGCCGCGCTGACCTCCGCCCTGGACGGGCTGGCCCCGACCGGCAGCGGTGTGTCCTTCACCACGCTGCGGCTGGTTTACGCCGATGCCGTCGCCAACTACCAACCGGGCCAACCGAACTCGGTGCTGGTGATCACCCAGGGGCCGCACACCGACCGCACTCTGGACGGACCCGGCCTCGAGGAGTTCATCAGCTCAGCGGTCGACCCGAACCGGCCGGTGGCGGTCAACGTCGTCACCGTCGCCGGCGACCCGGACCGGCCCACCTGGGAGGCGGTCGCCCAGCTGACCGGGGGTAGCTACCTGGAGGTGCCCGGGCCCGACAGCCCGGAGCTGATCGCCGCGGTGTCCAGGCTGCTGGACTGACCCGGCCTAACCCAGTTCGAGCAACTGCCGGGTGCCGACCGCGAAGGCCTCGGGAACTTCGATCTGCGGATAGTGGCCGATGCCCAGCAACTCGATCACCTCCGCGGTCGGACGTAGTTCCCGCAACCCGGCCAGCACCTCGGTGGTCGCCACCGGATCGCCCGTCGCCCAGAGGAACCCGAGCTTCCTGGGCCAGTGCCGGACCGCGCCGTGCCAGCGTTGCGCGAAGCGCACCCGTTCGCCGAGGTAGGCCGAAAGCAGGTGGAGGATGCGCTCGCCGCGGTGATGGGTCAGCAGCGCCCACTGCGCTCGGGCCTCCTCGGCGCTGAGCGGATGTTCGGGACTGAAAAGTCGCGCGAACCCGCGGGTGAAGCCCCGCTCGTTGGTCAGCCGGGAGGCCAGGGGCCCGGCCGGTCCACGCAGGATTTTCTGGATCGGTCGCAGGCTGGCCCGCTCGAGGATCACGCTGCCGTTGGTCAGCACCGCCGCCTGCAGGTCGAAGGACAGCGCTCCGTCGAGGTCGCGGGCCAGCAGTTCGGTGGCCACCGAGGTGCCCATGTCGTGGGCGACCAGCACGAACGGGCCGTCGCGTGGACCCGTCTCGCGCACTACCTGCTCGACGATGTCGGCTTGTTCGAACAAGCTGTACCGGTGCTGCCGCGGCTTGTCGGACAGCCCGAATCCCAGGAAGTCCAGGGTGAGCCAGCCGTAGTCCCCAAGACGGCCGGTGACCTCCCGGAAGTCATAGGAACTCGACGGGAATCCGTGCAGCAGAAGGACCGTCGGTCCGCCGTCACGCTGCTCGCCCTTACCGGGCCGGGAGCGCACGAACACCGACCCGGCGCGGGTCCGGACGAATCCGCCGCCGGCCCGCCATTCCCGGACCCCCGCCGGCAGCACCGGCGGCATCAGGCGCGGACCGCGGCGGCGAAAGCCTCCACCGGCGGGCAGGAGCACACCAGGTTCCGATCACCGTAGGCACCGTCGACGCGGCGCACCGCCGGCCAGACTTTCGGGCGGAACCCTTTTCCGAGTGGATAGGCCGCCTGTTCGCGGGTGTAGGGGTGGTTCCAGGACTCGACGAGCAGGCACTCGGCGGTGTGCGGGGCATTGCGCAGTGGGTTGTCCTCAGCGGGCCACTGGCCACTGCCCACCTTGTCGATCTCGGCCCGGATGGCGATCATCGCCTCGCAGAAGGCGTCCACCTCGGCCAGGCTCTCGCTTTCGGTCGGCTCGACCATCAGCGTACCGGCCACCGGGAAGCTCATGGTGGGAGCGTGGAAGCCGTAGTCGGCCAGGCGTTTAGCGACATCGTCAGCGGTGACGCCGGTGTCTTTGGTGATGGTTCGCAGGTCCAGGATGCACTCGTGGGCCACCATGCCGTTCTCCCCCGTGTAGAGCACGGGGAAGTACTCGTCGAGCCGACGGGCGATGTAGTTCGCCGAAACGATGGCGGCGAGGGTGGCCTTGCGGAGCCCGCCGGCCCCCATCATCCGGATGTAGGCCCAGGAGATCGGCAGGATCGACGCTGAGCCATAGGGGGCCGCCGCGACCGGCCGGCCGTCGGGAAGCTCGGGGGCCAGTGGGTGGCCGGGCAGATAGGCGGCGAGGTGCTCCCGGACGGCCAGCGGCCCGACCCCGGGTCCGCCGCCGCCGTGCGGGATGCAGAACGTCTTGTGCAGGTTGAGGTGGCTGACGTCGCCGCCGAACCTTCCCGGGCGGGCCAGGCCCACCAGGGCGTTGAGGTTCGCGCCGTCGACGTAGACCTGGCCGCCGGCGTCGTGCACCGCCGCGCAGATCTCGGCGATATCGTGCTCGTAGACGCCGTGGGTGGATGGGTAGGTGATCATCAGCGCGGCGAGTTCGTCGGCGTGCCGGGCGATCTTGTCGCGCAGCTCGTCGAGGTCGACGTCGCCGTTGTCGCGGCAACCGATCACCGCGACCCGCATCCCGGCCAGCGCCGCGGAGGCGGCGTTGGTCCCGTGCGCGCTAGAGGGAATCAGACACAGGTCGCGGTGGCCCTGCCCGCGTGCCGAGTGGTAGGCGCGGATGGCCAGCAGACCCGCGTACTCGCCCTGGGATCCGGCATTCGGCTGCAGGGAGACCGCGTCGTATCCGGTGATTCCGGTCAGCCACCGGCTGAGGTCCGCGATCAGCCGCCGGGTTCCCTGGGAGTCCTCGGCGGGCGCGAAGGGGTGCTGGCGGCCGAACTCCGGCCAGGTGATCGACTCCATCTCGGTGGCCGCGTTGAGTTTCATGGTGCACGAACCCAGCGGGATCATGGTGCGGTCCAGGGCCAGGTCCTTGTCCGACAGCGCGCGCAGGTAGCGCATCATCGCGGTCTCGGTCCGATATGCGGTGAACGCGGGGTGGGTGAGGAACTCCGTCGTGCGGGTATGGATCTCGGGTCCGTCGAAAGAGCCGCCCGGGGCCGCCCCGAACGCCTCGAGGACCAAGGTCACGTGGTCGTCGGTGGTGGCCTCGTCGCAGGACACCGAGACATGGTCGTCGTCGGTGCGCCAGATGTTGATGCCGCGCCGCCTGGCCGCGGCCTGGATGTCACTCGCCCGCCCCGGGACCCGGGCGCTCACGGTGTCGAAGAACCGCTCCTCGGTCACCTCGATACCGGCCGATACCAGGCCGGCCGCCAGAGCCCGGGCGTGATGGTGCACCCGACGGGCGATGGCGGTCAGACCCTCAGCACCGTGATAGCCCGCGTACATCGCGGCCACCACTGCCAGCAGCACCTGGGCGGTGCAGATGTTGGAGGTGGCCCGATCGCGGCGTATGTGCTGCTCGCGGGTCTGCAGGGAGAGCCGGAAGGCCGGCGAGCCGTCGGCATCGACCGAGACTCCAACCAATCGGCCGGGGAGCTGGCGGGCATGGGCGGACCGGGTCGCCAGATAGCCCGCGTGCGGCCCGCCGAATCCCATCGGCACACCGAACCGCTGGGTGGTGCCGAAGGCCACGTCCGCCCCGATCTCGCCGGGCGGGGTCAGCAGGGTCAGTGCGAGCGGGTCGGCGCCGAGTGCCACCAGCGCCCCGCGGCTGCGGGCCTGCTCGACCAGATGTGACCAGTCGGTGATGCGGCCGCTGGCCCCGGGCAACTGTGCGATCACACCGAAGAAGTCGCCATCGGGAAGCCCGTCACGCAGGTCGGCGGTGACGATCTCGATACCCAGCGGCTCGGCGCGGGTGGCCAGCACGGCGGCGGTCTGCACGAAGAGGTCGCGGTCGACGGCCAGCCGGTTCGTCGAGCCCTTGAAAGCCCGGTGCATCAGGGTCATCGCTTCGGCCGCCGCGGTGCTCTCATCGAGCATCGAGGCGTTGGCGACGTCGAGCCCGGTGAGATCGGCGACCATGGTCTGGAAGTTCAGCAGCGCCTCCAGCCGGCCCTGGCTGATCTCCGGCTGATAGGGCGTGTACGCGGTGTACCAGGCCGGGTTCTCCAGGATGTTGCGCAGCAGAACCGAGGGGGTCAGCGTGTCGTAGTAGCCCTGCCCGATCATCGAGACCGCGACGGTGTTGGCGTTGGCCAGCGCCCGGAGTTCGGCCAGCGCCTGGTGCTCGGCGGCCGGGGGCGGCAGTATGTCGAGTCCCGGCGCGACACCGCCGTCGGCCCGGTCGAGAATCCCGCCCGGCAGCGCCTTGGCCGCCAGTTCGTCGAGGGAATCGACCCCGATCACGGCGAGCATGTCCGACAGGGCCCGGCTGTCCAGGCCGATGTGTCGTTCGGCGAAGGACACTGACGACGACGACACCGAAGACGACGACACCGAAGACGACGACACCGAAGACGACGACATTGAAAACGAAGACACGGTCGATGATTCGGACACTCAGCACTCCTGACTCGGGTGTGGCGCCCTCTCCCTCTGTCGTCTGTGCCTGAGAGATTCGGTGACCCGCGCAGCGGATCGCCTTTCCCCATCGGCGGGCGTCCCCGGTGGAGGGGCCGCCGCTTTCCAGAGGCATCGTGTCGTCTCGCGGTCCGGTTGCCTGAGAGGTTGACGGAGAGGTGTTGCTCCTTCGGCGTCCACGACTGGCTGTCGCAGAACTCTCCCGCGCGGCTTCGATGCGCTTCTAAGTCTAGTTCCACGCCGGGCGGAGACCAAAGTCTCCGACACGCCGCGGGTTAAGGCGGCTCGCCGCCGCGTGGGACAGCGACGAGGGCGGAAAAAGCTACGAGAGGCGGAGCGCGGTCGGCAGCCGCGTCAGCCGATCTTGCGGTCGCGGCTCTTGCGCCGCGATGCCAGTTCGTCCTCGGGGGCGGCGATCGACTCGCCTCCGTCGGCACGCTCACCCGGGAAGTCCGCGATGGCTCCGGTCAGCTCGCGCATGGCGCCGCTGACCGCGATGCCGAACACGCCTTGGCCGCCCTGCAGCAGATCGACGACCTCCTCGGCCGAGGTGCACTCGTAGACCGTGGTGCCGTCGGAGAACAGCGTGATGTTGGCCAGGTCCTGCACTCCACGCTGGCGCAGATGATCCACCGCGACCCTGATGTTGTGCAGGGAGATTCCGGTGTCGAGCAGCCGCTTGACGATCTTGAGGACCAGGATGTCCTTGAAGGAGTAGAGCCGCTGACTGCCGGAGCCGGCCGCCCCGCGGATGGAGGGCACCACCAGGGAGGTCCGGGCCCAGTAGTCCAGCTGGCGGTAGGTGATGCCGGCGATCTGGCAGGCGCTGGGCCCTCGGTAGCCGACCAGGTCATCGGGCAGCGAGTCGTCGGGGAACAGGCCGGCTTGGGCGGGACGGGACGCCGCTGCCGGGGCGGGGCCGGGGTCGTTGGACCCGGCCGTTCCGGCAAGGTCCAACTCTTCCTGACGTGGCTCGTCGCCCACTGCGCTTCCTCCCGCTGTTCCGACCTCTGCCCGGGGTGGTTCGAGCATACGCCCTGAGGCTCGGCGCCGTGCCGCTGACACAACACCGGATGCACAAGACTGAACGGCTTCAGTATGGGCGCGAAAGCTCGAGCCGCCCGGGAGCCGCGCAGCGTGTCGGGCAGTGCGGGCGCAAGATGCAACGGATCCGTGATGTTGACGCCGGCAGGCTGTCAGGTCGCCTTGAAGTCGTCCGGCGAGACGCTGTCGAGGAACTCCTTGAACTTCTCGACCTCATCCTCGCGGGCGGTGCCTGAGGCTTCCTCGTCGTTGTCCTCGGGGATCAGCAGTCCTGCCACATCGAGAACGGCCTCCTCGACGAAGATCGGCACACCGAGGCGGAGAGCGATCGCCACCGAGTCCGAGGGACGGGCCGACACCCGGACGTCCCGGTCGAAGATCATGTCCGCGTAGAAAGTCCCCTCCTGAAGATCCACGATCCGCACTTCCTTGAGCGAATGCCCCAGGGCGCCGATCACATCACCGAAGAGGTCGTGGGTCAGCGGACGGGCGGGCTCAACACCCTGCTGTTCGAGAATGATCGCGTTCGCTTCGCTGGGGCCGATCCAGATCGGCAGGTAGCGGTCACCGGTCGTCTCGCGCAACAGCAGGACGGTCTGATTGGCGGGCTGCTCCACCCTGATACCGACGACTCGAACCTCAACCATCTCCGCTGTCACCTCCGAGCAAGAGCGCGCCCGCGCTCCCGGATTCCGGTCGCGTCACCGCCACCGATCGGGCGGTCATCGAAAGTCTAGTCCTCAGCGGCCGAGCACGTCTCGTACCGCGGACTTGATCAGCGAGGTGTGCAGGGTGATGGCCAATGCCGCGACCTCACGGGCCAATTCGTCGGCGCGGTCACGAGCACCGGCCTTGCCCGCCTTGCCGACAGGACCCGCGATCTGGGCGATGAGATCGGACTGACGGTCCGCGGCGGAACGGAACGCGCGAAGGTGCCTGGGCTCCACCCCATAGTCGGCCAGCACGCCCGCGCACTGTGCGATCACCACCGAATGCTCGTCGAAGAACCCGCCCGGCCCGGTCTTGATGACACCGGCCTTGCACAGTGCGCTGAGAAGTTCCGAGCTCACCCCCGACCGGGCCAGCAGATCTTCCCGGCTCAGCCGCACCGCGGCGTGAAGCGCCCCGTCCGCGCCGGCCGGGCGGGCGTCGCCCTCGGCGGCCACCGGCACCAGCCGCGGCGGCGGGTACGGAGACCCCGGCTGCGGCAGTTCTCCGTCGGGCTGGGCGTCGAGTTCGGCCTTGATGACCTTCAGCGGCAGGTAGCGATCCCGCTGGGCGCTGAGAATGAACCGCAACCGCGAACAGTCGTAGGCGGTGAACCGCCGATACCCCGAGGGACTGCGCTGCGGTGTCACCAGCCCCTCGGCCTCGAGGAACCGGATCTTGGAGATGGTGACGTCGGGAAAATCCGGACGCAGCAGATCCAGCACCGCGCCGATCGACATCCCCGATCCGGGATTGTCCGATCCTGACCTATCGAGCGCTGTCACTGTCCCCGGCGGGCTTGGGTCCGGTCAGGAACACCAGCCGGAACTTGCCGATCTGCACTTCGTCGCCATTGGCGAGGGCGGCGGAGTCCACCGGCTCCCGGTTGACGTAGGTGCCGTTGAGGCTGCCGACGTCGACGACCTGGAACTCGTCGCCCTCGAGCCGGAACTCGGCGTGGCGCCGACTGACCGTGACGTCGTCGAGAAAGATGTCCGAGTCGGGGTGGCGGCCGGCGGCGGTCGTCGGCTGGTCGAGGAGGAACCGGGAGCCGGCGTTCGGTCCGCGCTTGACCACCAGCAGCGCCGATCCCGCAGGGAGACCCTCGACCCCGGAGACCGCGGTCTCACCCACCGGACTGGCGGGAGCGTCGAGCTCATTGAGGAAGTCGGCCCGGAAAACCGAGGTCGTTTCGACCGTGACCTCTTCGGAGGTGCTATCCGACCGCTGATCGTTTTCCGTCACCCGTACTCCTCACCGGCTGCCCGCGGCGCTGTCCGCGGGACCCGCGGGGCCTCCGCCCCCTCCCGGGCTCGCCATCGTCATCATCCCGTCCGAGTCTTCGCCCCGTCCGAGTCTTGTCTCAATTTGAGTATTTGTCTCGTCTGACCGTACCGTCCAGCTCCCGTCGGAGTGCGCATCACCACGGGTTCGCCTGCTTATGTCAGTGTGGCGCGGTAGGCGTCCGCGTCGAGCAAACCGGACAAACCCTGCTCAAGGGTATCGCCGTCAGCCTGCAACTCCAAGAGCCAGCCCCGGCCGTAGGGGTCGGAGTTGACCAGGCTCGGGTCGGCCTCGAGCTCGGTGTTCACCGCCGCCACGGTCGCCGAGACCGGGGCGTAAAGATCGGACACCGACTTGGTCGACTCGACCTCGCCGAAGGACTGTCCCGCGCTGACCTCGGTTCCGGCGGCGGGCAGCTGTACGTAGACGACGTCGCCGAGGGACGACTGCGCGAAGTCGGTGATCCCGACCCGGACCGTGTCCTGGCCGGTCCGGAGGACCCACTCGTGCTCGGCGGTGTAGCGCAGGTCGGCGGGGACGTCGGTCACGGGGCTCCTCGGATGTCGGTGGTCTCGGCGTCGGGCGGTCTGTCGACCGGGTGAGCGTATTGGCGCGGTTCGGATCCTCGCAAGGCGGCCCGGCCGATGCGGTCCGCACCCCCGGGGCGCCGCGGACCACCGGGGCTCAGCCCACCGCCTGTCCGGACGTCCTGGGCAGACGTCGCGCCACCAGGCGCACCTGCAGCAGGTAGAGCAACGCCGACCACAGATACATCCCGGTACCCCAGATGACGAACGCCCACCCGCAGGCGCCGACGACCCTGCTCCACACCGCGTCCCACTGACCCAGGAGAACCAACGGGAATCCCGACATCAGGGCGAACGTGGCGGCCTTGCCCACATACGTCACCGGCAGCGCCCGCACCCCCCGGGCACGCAGCACCGGAAGTGTGGCGGCCAGGACCGCGTCGCGGGCCAGCAGGACGGCAACCAGCCACCACGGCACGATGGCGGCCGCGGCCAGCATCACCGGCACCGCCACCATGTAGACCCGGTCCACGAGCGGATCGAGGACCTCACCCAGGCGCGAAGACTGGTTGGCCACCAGACGCGCGATCTTGCCGTCGGCCCAGTCCGAGACGCCGCTGACCATCAGCACGGCCACCGCCGGACCGTAGGCGTGGCGAACCAGCAGCAGGTAGCCGAAGACCGGAAGCAGCACCAGACGAACGATGCTGAGCACGTTGGGGATCGTCAGAACCCGGCGCTCCATACGGTGAACCTAGCGGTCGGCCGGCGGGCTAGCGGAACACCCCGGGCAGGCTCAACGCCGACATCGCGTCGTCCCGCAGCGGGTTGTCGTGGACCATGTAGGTCCACGTCGAGGTCGGCCGGGCCAGTTTGGACAGGTCGAGACCGGGTTCCCTGTCGAGCAGGTTGGCGGTCTCGAAGGTCTGCTGGGAAGCCTCGATCGCATCGGCGGCCAGGTCGTTGAACGCGTCCACGGCCAGCCGGTGGAACTCGTCGAGGGGGTTCTGCCGCCCCAGCGCCCGTAAGTGGATGCTCTCCCGCATGTCGGCCAGGTAGGCCAGGTGGTCAGCCCAGCCCCGGTCGAGGTGGAAGAGCATGATCCGCCGGCAGATCCGCTCGAGATCCTCCTCGCTCAGCGTCTCGGAGAGTCCGGCATAGCGTTCGGGGCTCAGTTCGCGGAGTTCCTCCCGGGCGGCCGGGGTGGCCAGCAAGGCGTTGCGCCGCTCGACGATGATGGCCCGCTGCTGGGCGATCAGCTGGTTGTAACGCCAGGTGTTGGCGTGCACGTCGAGCATCCGGCCCTCGGCAACCCGCTGGGCGTGGTCGAGCAGCGTGGTCGACTTCGGGCTGGTGATGCGGCCGGTCTCATCGCATTCGGAGGGCAGCTTCCCGGGCTCGACGTGGGCGGTGACCACATCGTCCTCCCAGCTGGAGAAGAACACCGAGGAACCCGGGTCGCCCTGCCGGCCGGACCGGCCGCGAAGCTGGTTGTCCAGCCGCTCGGTGCGGTGCCGTCCGGCGCCCACCACATGCAGCCCGCCCAACTCGGCGACCTCGGCCTTCTCCGGCGCCGTCTCGTCCACCTCGGAGCCTCCGAGCCTGATGTCGGTGCCGCGCCCGGCCATCTGGGTGGAGACCGTCACCGCGTTCAGCTTCCCGGCCTCGGCGATGACGCGGGCCTCCTCTTCGTCGTTCTTGGCGTTGAGCACCACCGCGGGCACGCCCCGCCGCAGCAGCCGGGCGTGCAGATCCTCCGACTCCGCGACATCGTGGGTGCCGACCAGTATCGGCTGCCCGGTGGCGTGCACGTCGACGATGTGGTCGAGGATGGCCTCGTTCCGCGCCGCGGCGGTGATGTAGACGCGGTCTGGCTCGTCCTGGCGGACGTTCGGGGTGTTCGGCGGAATCGGCGACACCCCCAGCTTGTAGAACTGCCGCAGCTGCTCGCCGGCGGCCAGCGCGGTCCCGGTCATGCCGCACACCGTCGAGTACCGGTTGATCAGGGCCTGCACGGTGATCGTGTCGAGGACCTCACCGGTCTCGGTGGTCTCGATCCCCTCCTTGGCCTCGACAGCGGCCTGCAGCCCGTCCGGCCAGCGCTGCAGCGTCGCGATGCGCCCACGCGAGGCGTTGATCAGCTGCACGGCCCCGTCGCGCACGATGTAGTGGACGTCGCGCTGCAGCAGCACCTGGGCATGCAGCGCCACGTTCACCTCGATCAGCGTGGTGGAGACATGGTCCTCGGAGTACAGGTCGATCCCGCCCAGGGCCTGCTCGAGACGCTGGGCGCCGGCCTCGGTGAGATGGACATTGCGGCTGTCGGTATCGGTGGCGTAATACTCCGCGCCCGTCCCGGGGCGGCTCTCTGCCACCAGGTCGCCGACCAGCCGGACGATCTCCAACCGCGGTGTTTCGCGGTGGGTGCTGCCGGCCAGCACCAACGGAACCAGCGCCTCGTCGACGAGCACCGAGTCGGCCTCGTCGACCAGGGCGACGTCGGGGTTCGGTGAAACCAGGTCGGCGATATCGGTGACGAGCTGGTCGCGCAGCACATCGAAACCGACCTCGTTGACCGAGGCGTACGTGACGTCGCAGCGGTAGGCGGCGCGGCGCTGTTCGGGTGTGGAGTCCGCCGTGATCCACCCCACCGTGAGCCCCAGGGCCTCGATCAGGGGTCCCATCCATTCGGCGTCGCGGCGGGCCAGATAGTCGTTGATGGTGACCACGTGCACAGTGCGCCCCGCCAAGGCGTAGCCCGCAGCCGCGATCGCCCCGGACAGCGTTTTGCCCTCGCCGGTGGCCATCTCGACGACGTCGCCGGCCATCATCCGCAGCGCACCGAGCAGTTGCACGTCGAAGGGCCGTAGCCCGGTGGCTCGCTCAGCGGCCTCCCGCGCGATCGCCAGGAACTGGGGAACGTCCGGCGATTCGGCCAATGCGGTGAGGTCGAGCAGCCCGGCGGCCTTGGCCAGCTGCTCGTCGTCCAGACCGCGGGCCTTCTCGTCGAACGCCGCCGCGGCATCCACCTCGGTCATCGACTGGGCCTTGACCTTGTCGGCGCTCGCACCGAGCATCCGCCAGAAGCCACGGCTCAGCCGGCCCTGGCCGGTCGTCTTCACAGTCTTCGCCACGGGGACAACGGTACCGGCGCTCAGGCCAGATTCGACCGGCGCGGGTACGCCACGGCCGGGTCGGTGAGGGTGTTGACCACCGTCGGCAGGCCGCCGTCGAACGCGCGGCGCAGCGCGGGGCGCAACTCGGCCGGGGTGGAGACCAGTTCCCCGTGCCCCCCGAGGGCCCGTACCACCTCGTCGTACCGGGTTCCGGGGCGCAGTTCGGCCACCACCGAGTAGCCGTAGAGCATCTCCATCGGGTGCTTCTCCAGGGCCCAGATGCCGTTGTTGCCCACGACGGAGACGACGTGCACACCGTGGCGGACCAGGGTGTCCCATTCCATTCCCGAGAACCCGAACGCGCCGTCGCCCTGGATCAGCACAACCTGCCGGTCCGGACGGGCCAGCTTGGCGGCCAGGGCGTACCCCGGCCCGGAGCCCAGACATCCGAAGGGACCCGCGTCCAGCCAGGCCCCCGGCACGTAGCTGTCGATCAACCGTCCGGCGTAGGAGCCGAAGTCGCCGGCGTCGATCACGATGATCGCGTCGCGGTCCAGCATCGGGACGAGTTCGGCGTAAACCCGCATCGGGTGCAGCGGGGTGCGGTCGTCGCCGAGTTCGGCCGCCTCCTTGGCGCGCGCCTCGGTTTCCTTGGTGCGCAGGGCGCCGATCCAGGCCTCGTGATCCCCCGCGGTGGCCTCCGAGAGGGCGGTCAACGTGGCCGGCAGGTCACCGTAGAGTTCGGCGGCGGTGCCGCGCGGGTGCGGGCGATCCGGTTGGCAACGGTCAGCCACGATCAGTTGGGTGTCCTCACCGAATACCGCACCGAAGCCCAGCCGGAAATCCATCGGGACCCCGACCACGAGCGCCACGTCGGCTCCCGCCAGGGCGGCGGACCGCGCCCTGGAGAACGACAGATCCCGGTCCGCTCCGACGATCCCGCGCGCCATCCCGTTGGCGAGCACCGGGATTCGCAGCGCCTCGGCCAGGTGCAGCAGCTC
>Ga0180431_10001980_pt1 | contig 27807 bp, 17 predicted proteins | sample SS_ome_11_FD_132459 | JGI IMG/M metagenome (GOLD analysis project Ga0180431, IMG submission 132459) | Hypersaline lake sediment archaeal communities from the Salton Sea, California, USA - SS_1_MS_1 metaG | ecosystem: Environmental > Aquatic > Non-marine Saline and Alkaline > Hypersaline >... | reverse complement strand
CCACGGCCTCGTACCAGGTCTTCATTTCGATGGGATAGGTGTATTCCTCCAGATCCCGGGCGCCGAACTTGCCATCGTGCCATTTGTGGCGCCAGGCGGCGCCGTCCCACAGCGGCCCCCGCTTGTAGGTCCACAGATCGTAGTCGTAGTCTTCGGGCAGCATCAGCTTGTAGTACTCGCGCTGGCGGCACTCATAGGCGGCCATGTAGAACGGCTTGGAGATCGTCACCTTGTGCTGGACTTCGTCGTCCCAGCGGGCCATCTCGTCCTTGGGGCTGCCCATCGTGAAGGTCCCCGCCGGAATCCGCTTCATCTCCATCTCGACGCCCGGCACGGTCCACTCCTTGGCCTCGAGCTGCTTCATCGCCTCGACGTCGTCGGCCGCTAAGGCGGCGTGCGTGAACAGCAGCATGAGACCTGCAAGAATCGTCGTTCGCGTTTTCATATCCTGGTTCCTTTCTTTGTAGTGTTCGGAGCGTCGGACTTGTCGCGCATGTCCGACGGACCGTTGGCTAGTTACCCTTCACGCGTTCGAGCCACTTCTTTGTCAGCGGCAGTTTATCGAGAGAGCCCTGTTTCTCCCAAGCGGTGCGCCAGTCCCATTGATCGACGCTGGTCTTCCAGTTCTCGGGGGCGTAGTGTTCGGCCATGTTTCGCACCTGGCCGAAATCGACGCGCACCCGGGACTCGCCCACCACCTTGGCGGCGTACGACCCGATCCCGTGCCTATACGGTCCGTTGTAGAAGCCGTGAAAAGCCGACCGTTGCATGCACTGGATGGCCGAATCTTCCTGCCAATAGCGGGCCATGGCCTTGTCTCTGGCCTCGCTCAACGCGTCCTGGCTGGCCTTTTGCTTTTCAGGCAACCCGGCCTCGATGCGTTTCTTCTCAAGGAACTCCTCCTTGAGTTCTCGCAGCTTGCCGTGCAGCGGCGCCTTCTTTTCCTCCAGGGCCGTCAACTGCCGTTGCAGCTCGAACTCTTCTGGGGACGTGGCCGCCTCAGCGGCTTTCGACTTCATTTGCTGGAGTTCCCGCTGGACGACCCGCGCCTCCCGGCTCAACTCGTCGATCCGGTACTCGAGAAGCTCCACGTCGGTATTCTGCAACAGATAGGTCTCGTAGCGATAGCGGCTCTGTTTCTCCAGGCTCTCCAGCCGGTCCCGCATTCCGGTCCACTTCCGGTAGGCCGGATCGGTAGCCTCCAACTGTTGCTCGATGAGGGCCTCGCGCCCCCCTACCCCTTGCGAGGCGCGGACCCGCCAGTACAGCGGCACGTACTGCAACTCCTTGCGAGCCGTGTCCCACAGTTCCTTCTTATTGTCGCGGGCAAGGGCCTGCTTGAGCCGTGTCTTGGCCTCGGCTTCGAGAGGTTTGATCTGTTCCCGCAGCCGCGCGATTTCCTTCTCTTCGGCCTTCGTTTCGGGCATGGCTGCGACCGCCGCCTTGGCGTCTTTGCGGGCCTGCTCGACGCGCTCTCGCAGTTCGGCGATTTGCGTGTCGAACTCTTCCACTTGTTCCTGAAGCTTCGCCAAGTCCTCGCTCGGCTCAACGGCCTCCTGCTCGGTTTCCGCCTTCTTCTTGCGCAGAGCGTCGAGCTTCTGCTTTAGCGGCGGGATCTGCTCGTCGATTGCGGAAATCTTGGCGGAGAGTTCACGGGCCTGTGGGCTTGCGTCGAATTCCTCGGAAAGGCGCTTCTCCAGCTTCTTTTTCCAGGCGTCGAGTTCGCGGGCCTGCTCGACCGCTTCGGCCCATTCGGGAGTACGATGCATCAGTTCCGACAGGCGCACGGTGGCTTTTGACGACATGATGCCGAGGTACCGGCCCATCGGCCCGGTGACTTCAGCGGAGCGTTCCCTTTGCTCGTAGGCGCTCATCCCCACCTGGGAGCGCACCCGCGCGGCAAAGCCCTTTTCGGGAGAGCGCGGGGCGTTCAGAATGGGCTCCGGGAGGTTTTTGAAACCTTTGCCGTGAGCCTTGGTGTATATGACCACGCTATCGACAACGCCCTTGAACTTGTCGCCGCCGTCGCGCGGGGCGGCGATGAAGTTGCGCTTGGCCAGCCCCGGCTTGAAGGCATCGCAGGGACGGAAGGCCGAGGCCGCCTCGCCCGCCGGCTTGTTGTCGATCCACAGGGCGCTCTTCTGGCCGTCGATCTCGAGCCGAACCTGCGCCCACTGGTTTCGCGGCAACGGAATCGAAGACGCGATATGCGCTACACACTTTCCGTCGACCATGGCGCGGAACTCGGGGTTGCCGCGCTTGCTCGCGGTAACCAGGGTGAAACGGTTCTCGGCGTCGGCGCCGAAGTCGAGCAAGGTCTGCGTACCGTGGCCCTGCCATTTGACGGCCATGTCGACGGTAATCGCGCCCAGGTCGGCGGCCCGGCGGTTGAACTCGGCGTACTGCGTCTTGCCGTCGAAGGCAAATCCTCGCCGCTGGCCGTCGACGACGAACTGCGGTTTGCCGTAGAGGTAACCGTTGAACACATTGTCGAAGAAGGTTTTGGAACCCTTTTCGTTGCGATAGAAGCTCTCGAGCATCATTGCTTCGGCCTGGTCCATGGCGTAATTGGCCAGCAGCCCGTAATCGTCGGTGGGAAACGTCAGTTCCGGCAGCTTGAAGTCGGGCGGCCGGCGGACCGGGACCCAGCAGCGCTGGTAGCCGTCGAGATGGACTCCTTCTTCGAGGACGGCCTGGCCGCCGACGCGGGCGTGTCCCTCGACCACACAATGGTTGCGGAGAATCGCGCAGTCTTCGATCGCCGCGTGGTCGAGCACCTTGCAGTGATCGAGGACGGCGGCCTGCGGTCCCACGAAGGCCGTGGGCGCCACTTCGGCCGTGGCGGCCACCCAGCCGCCGCCGTTGGGGTGCGGCGCGCCGTCGGCTGCACCGACCGCGGCCTTGATGGCCATGACGATCTGCATCAGGTTGACTTTCCGGATTTCGGTCTCGGCCTCCTCCATTTGGCGCTCGATGTCGGCCAAGATGGGGCGCGCCCGCTCGATATAGCGCCGCCCACATTCGGTGTTCGGAATGGCCGGCTGCACCATGCCGCTGCGCCACAGCCCGGTGCCGCTGGCGCAATAGATGTCGTTCAAGTCCTCGCGGGAGCGCTGGGGCCGGCTCGGGACCGCCCCGCGCAGGGTCACCTGCCACGGGTAGCGGGGGGCATAGATCTCCGATAGAACACGGAACAGTGCGCGCGGCGTGGCCGTCACGGTGAGCCAGTAGCGCAAGTCGCCCTCCCGGCGGGGCATCGTCATGGTGCCCTTGTTCCACAGGTCGGAGTAGCGTGCCTTGCCGTCCTTGTCTACCGCCACGATACAGGCGCGCCAGTCGCTGTAGACGTCCGGGTCATGATAGCCCTGGAAGTCGACTTCAATCGTCTCGGCGTCCTCGTCGGGCGCGAGCCGGATGATGTTCACCCCGAACGGCTCCGGCGCCTCATCCCAGGGGATGCGATAGACGCCCTTGGCCACGTCGACCGGTTCGAGGTAGTTGCGAACCACGGAGAACCACTCCTCGCGCAGCCCTTCCTGGTTCTGGGTATCGAACTCGGCCAGGCGGGCGCCGAAGTCGCCCAGTGTGTCGCCCATGCCGCGGATGCCGTCCTTGAATAACCCCCGCTGCTGTCCCACCCGGGCCAGGGTATGGAAGAAGGTAGGCTCGGCGACCGACTTGGGCATCGCGGTCATCGCGCACATTCCCCAGTTGGGGTCGAAGCCGAGCATGCGATAAAGGAGGGTTGTCACGTACGATCCGTGCAGGCAGTTGCGGTAGGGCCGCTCGATGTTGTTCTGGCAGTTGCCGTGCCCCCCGGAGGCAATCTCGCTCACCGCGGTGGCCAGGGTTTCGCCGCTGGGCCACTGGAGCGAAAAGCCGTGGCCGTACTCGTGGGCGAACCCGCCCGGCTCGTCCGTAATGGCGACCGAACAACCGCCGTATCCGCCCATGGCGGCGCCCTCGCCGGTGTGGGCGCTGAACTTGAATTGCTCCGGGCGGTCCCAATATGGCATCAGGTGCCCGCCGTATTCCAAGTAGGCATGGAAATACTCGAGCATGGACAGGCAGGCGTCGCGGGCCCGGGCTGCTCTTTCCGTGGTGGCGACCCAGTGGCTCTTCTCATTCCCGGGGGTGAGGACCACGAAGTGCTCCGTCTCCGCATGCACCCTTCCCGGCTTGCCCGTCCCCGCCTTGACCGGGTAGGCCTTCAAGTTGCCGGGCTGTGTCTTGAATTCCACCTTGACGAGGCTCTGCTTGACGCGCTCCATTTCCTTGAGGTACACGTCCATGATGAAATCGCGGTCCGCCTTGACGAACTTGTTGCCGTCGATGCTGCGCTTGGTACCGTCAGGCATACGCAAGATCACGGTGGGCAAAACGCGATCCTCCTCTCTGTGCGGGCTGGCGCGGTGGTTGCCGATCCCGTCGAAGCCGATCAAGTGCGCCTGGAAGGTGCGCGGAAGATCATGCGGACGAGCCGCAGCGCTGGGGCTAGTCTCCCAGCGCTCCTCGATCACCTTGCCGTGCCGGCCGTCGAGGGTCGAAACCTCCGGGCCGCCGAGTATCTGATGGACCATCTGGTCGCCCTCCCAGGCCGCTTGCACGTGGTCGCCGCCGGTCGTTTCGTTGTGGATGACCTCATAGTAGTACTTCCGGCCCTTCTTCATCGGAACCGGCGCCGAGATCTGGCCGGGGTGCTTGTCCCACTGGCCGGGTCGCGAATAGCTGGAAAGCCCGCACAACATCTTCAGATTCTCGGGGGTTTCGTCCGTGCTGACCAGGAAGAACGCCATTGTGTCGGCAGCGATCTTGAATACGTAGTTCCCGTCTTCGGGCGGGTGCAGGTAGCCGCGGCAACGCCGCAGGTACCAGTCCGTTCCGACCGGGCTGATTTGCAGCCTATCGTGCTCGACGATCGTCGGTTTCTTGATCAACCCTTCGGCCGTCGCCTCCAGGAGGCTCGGCCGGCGCGTCCACTGGCGCAGGATCATACCGTCGGCAACCTCGATGAAATCGACGCCCTTGCGCGGCCACCAGCGCACCACGCGGCGCGTGTACTGGTCGGCCGGGCCGCCACCTTCCTTCACCTCGTACGGTTCGACGCCCTCGACGAGCTTGCCGCCCTCGGGGTAACGAGCCAGCCCGAAGAAGTCGTACTTGCCGTCTTTCGTGTAAAGGTCACCGGCATCCAACGCGCCGGCTAAGGCCGAAATCAAGCCAATAACGAACAAAAGTTGTCTCATCACACATTCCTCGTTAACAGAGTTCAAAGGTATGGACTCGTTCGGAAGTTTCGGGACTGCCCGACCGTGGCGCGGTCATCGGTCCCCTCTCCCTCTGGAGAAGGCCAGGGGAGAGGGCCTTCGGACGGCAGGAAATCTCGACTCAGTAACTCTTGCACAATGGCTCACCTGCTTGCATGAGCGAGCGTCACTTGCCTTCCTCCTTCGGGCAAAGAATCTTTTCCAGAAAGGCATCAGCGCTCATCGGGGGGGTGAAGTCTTTCTTCCTCTTCAACGACAGGTGGCACGTCGTGCCCACTTCGTCGCACTTCTCCTTTAGGATCGTCCCAAAGGTGTCGTTGTGGATGGCGTTGCCCATGTTCGTGGGGGGCACGGGGTCGCCGCCGGTGTATTCAATGTAGATCGGCGGGTCGTCCTTGGTCACGTGCGTCAGCGCGGAACACTCCAGGGACAACTTCTTGTATTTGTCCCAGTTCTCCAAAAGCTCTTCCGGGCTTTCGGCGCCGACCGACTTCCAGATCATTACGTGCTTCACGGTGAGCATCCCGATCCGCTGCTTCAGCAGGGGAGCGTCCAGGGTGGTCTGGCCCCATCCGCCGTGCGCACCCGCGATGCGGGTCGACTGGCGGAGCACCGGGTCCTCGTTGTCGGGGTCGGCCATATCGTCGTGCATCGCCAGCCAGAGCGCGGAGGCGGCACCGGCGGAAACGCCCGTCGCCACGATCCGGTCGGGATCGATGTTCCAGTCCTTGGCCTTGTGACGCAGGAACTGCACCGCCCGGGCCGCCGCGTAGACGATCTCGGGCTGACGAGCGTCGTTCTTCCCGCCCATCAGCGGGTAGTCGATGGCGGCAACGTGATAGTCGTCCGGGCCTTTCCCGGGCAGTTGGCCGGGTTTACCGCCCTGGTGCCAACCGCCGCCGTGGATAATGAGCTTCACGCCCACCGGCTTGTCCGACTCGCACTTCCAAAAGTTCATCTTGTGGCGCGGATGGGGGCCATAGGACACATTCGCCTCGGTGGGCGAAGCCGCCAGGGCCGACGACGACGCCAGGACAGCGGCCACTGCGAAAGTTACGGCGAGTTTCTTCATGTGATTTCTCCCTTGTTAAGAGTAAAGCAAAACCTTGGACTTGGCAAACAAGACACCGGCGCACGATTGCCGGTCGCCGGTTACTCGGAGTCCTCCGACTTCTGGGGGCACAGGATCCTCTCCAGGAACTCGTCCGAACTCATGGGCGGGTTGGTGTGCCCTTCGACCTCCTTCCTGAATTCCAGGTAACACGTCGCACCCACCCGGTCGCATTTCTCCTTCAGAAGCGTCCCGAACATGGTGTGGTGGATGCCGTTCATGGGGCTCGTTGCCGGAATGGGGTCGTTCCTTCCGGCGTTCCGGCTTCGCCGGTGTTCTTCTCGCCGGTGGCGATGCAGAACTCGCCGTGCGGTCTGAAGTCCTTGCGCTTGACCGGCTGGAGCTTGAACGCGTTCCCCTCCGCCGTCCAGTTGCTCAGATCGCCCTTCTCGAAACCGCTGTTCTCGAAGAGCGGGTCCCCGACGCGCGCCACCGGGCGCGCCAGGGCCACCGACCCCCATGCCAAGATTGCCAGTGTGAGTGTTGTTGCGAGTTTCCTCATGTCATGCCTTCCTTACGGATCAGTTTTTCTTCATGTCCTTCGACATTGCCAGCTCGATGGCTCCCCTGCCCCTTCTTCTCGGCGATGGAGAGTAAGCGACTTCGTATCTTGCGGCCGACGAGGCGAGCAGCCCGGCCATGGTCAACGTCGCAGCGATAACTCCCAGCAAACCGTGTTTTGTCATTGCCGCGTTCCTTTCGAAGAGTGATCCTTGCCGTTGGTGAGCCATTCCAGCGAGACTTTGGCGACCGTGACGGCCTCCGTCAGGAAGTGGTTGCCCTTCTGGCCGCCGCATTCGTAAATGCAGTAGATGGCGCCGTCGGGCCCCACCGCGAGGTCCGGGTAACCGGCGATACCGGGGTCGAGCACCTTCCGAACCGGCCACGACTTGCCTTCATCGTAGCTCAGGCGCACGGTCAGGTTGCGGCGTGCCCGGCTGCCGCTGTTGGGATTGACGAACAGAATGCGGTTCTCGTCGGCCTCGGGCTTTGCGCTGAAGCGTTGGATGCTGCCGAAACAGATCGGTTCAAACAATTCCTCGTCGAAAACCGGCTGTGTCCAACCCGTCGCCCCATCGGCGCTGAGCGAAACAAGGCGCCGATGCCGGCCGGATTCGTTGCGGATGTTCAGCATCACCCGGCCGTCGGTCAATTGTACGACGACGGTCTCGCTCGGGTTCTTGATCGTGCCGCCGTCAACCTCATCGCCGTTGCGGCAGACAATATCCCCCCGCTGCCAGGTGGATCCGTGATCGTCGCTGTAGATCACCGACACGATCGACGGGCGATGCCGCCGGCCGCCGGTCGAGAGCCACACCGGCACGACCAGCCGCCCGTTGGCCAGTTGGATGCCGTGCCCGGGTCCCGGGGCGATCACGTTCCAGTTGTAGTCCTCACGGAACTTCTCAAATACGGATGTGATGTCCACGGGTTCGGAGAAGGTACGGCCGTCGTCATCGCTGCGCATATAGAAGGCGCGGGCGTAATTGACCTGGTAGACCATATGCACCGCGCCGGTCTTATGGTCCACGATCGCCGTCGGGTTATCCACGGTCGCGGCGTCTGCGTCGCCGAGTTTTCTGCGCGGTTCCCACGTCTTGCCGCCGTCGGCGCTGCGGCGCAGGAAGATGTCGATGTCGGCCCAGTCGCCCGGCGTCTTGCGGCCGACGCAGTAGGCCAGCACCGTACCCTTTGCGGTGACCACGATACCGGGAATGCGAAAGACGGCGTATCCGTCCTCGCCGGCTTGAAACAGCGCGGTTCTTTCAACGCCGTCGGCCGTTTCCGGGGAAGGCTTCATCGCGGCGGCCAGCCCGGCCTTCGTCATGAAGGTCGACAAATCGGACTCATCGAACTGCAGGTAGAGCAACTGCCGGCCCTTCTGGCCCAGGAAAACGTGGATGCGAGAGCCGTCGGCAATCATGTCGAGGTAGGAATTACTGTGGATGTGACCCTCGGGGTTTGCCCCGGCAAAGACGAACCGCGGCTCGCTCCAGGTGCGGCCCTCGTCCTTCGACAGTGAACACCAGACCTCGTTCCGCGCGGCCTTGTCGAAATGCGGCCGCCGGGGATCGTAACGGTTGTGGATGAACGCGATCAGCGTCTTTGCGTCGCCCAGATGAAAGACCATCGGCGGGGCGTCGGGATGGACCAGCTCCGTCGGCTTCGGATCGGTCCAGGTCTTGCCGTCGTCGTCGCTGCGGCTCTCCCAGATGCGGCCCTCGGCCGTGCGGATGAAAACAACCGCCTTTGCTCCCCCCAGACTGAGCACCGTTCCCTCGTCCATCCGGTCGTACTTCTCGATGCACCAACCGCCGGGCCGCTTGCCAGGCAGCAGTTGCCAGGTCTTGCCCTTGTCTTCGCCGCGAAGAATATACTGGCGGGTCGTGACGGGCGCGGGGCTTCCCTTGCGGCGCCAGATGCCGTCGTGCGAACCGATCAGCCAGGTGCCGGCGTCCGTCTCGCACATCCGGACGCACGACATCCCCGTAAACTCGGGATCGTTCTCCGGGCGGATCAGCGTCACGTCCGACCATGTATGCCCGTCGTCGTCGCTGTAGCGAAATCCGATCGGACAGTTTTCCTGAAGCCCTTTCTTCCCGTCGCCGACCATGCCGGAGATGGGTTGCGTGCCGAAGGCGTAGATGCGCTTCGAGCCGCGGGGAATCAGCGGGACGAACCCGTGATGCGATTGCGACGAATCGAAGACCACGGCCGGCTCGCTCCACGTCTTGCCCTTGTCCGACGATCGCATGGCGAGCATTTCCTTGCCCTGGTACCAGCGCCCGCGGTCGTAGGGGAACAGCACGAGATAGTCCCCCTCCGGCGTGATCGTCGCCCGGGGCACCCACACCATCTTGCCCTTTCCGTGGTAGATGACTCGCGCCTTGACCGCTTCGGCGGCCAGGATTCCGATGTCCGGATGCAGTGCGAGCCCTTCCGGCGGCGAGGCCGGATCGATATCTAGGCCGCCGATGTCCACTGTGCCGGCCCTTCTTGCCCGAGGTCGTGCAGCCTTCTTGTGATCTTTTTGCGTGGTATGGATTGCCTCTTCAGTTACGGGTTTCAGGTCGCCGCTCGCCGAGAAATCGTACACCCTCATCGTGGCGCGCCAGGGGCGGAACCCGAACGCACACCCCGGCGCAAGCCCGTGCTTGCCGCTGTAAACTTCCTTGCCGTCAACGCGGAACGTAAGCGTTTTACCCTTGCGGGCGACCTCTACGCGGAACGGCTCCCCCGGGGCGATGAAATCGGCGGCGTCGCCGAGGGGCTGCGTTGCACCGAACGCGGGACCTTCCATGAACATTGTTTTCCCGGCCCCGTCGAAACCGAAATGGTTGCCGCCGATTACCAGCGAAGCGGCCGTGCCGTTGAGTTGCTCCAGGCTCACCCGGGCGCGGATCGTAAAATCGCCCTCTCCGACCGCCTTGCCCGCGACCAGGTAATTGTCCTTGCCGCCGCAGAGAAGCCCGCCGTCCTCTTCCTCCCACTTGGCGCCGACCTGGCGAATCGCGATGGCCTTCCCCTTCTCGACGAAGACCGCTTCATCCGCCGCAAGTTCATTCGCCGCAAGAACGCCGCTACACGCCAACAGCATCGCATAACCCGTGACCATTCTAATCATCATGTGTCTCTGCCTTTCCGTACAAAGGAGACGATCGCTCATTGCGTCCTTTCTTTCCCACTCTTGCCGAGGTCTCCCTCTTTTCGAAACCGCTGTTCTCGAAAAGCGGCGTGCCGACTCGCGCAACCGGGCGCGCGCCGGCCATCGTCGATGCCATGAGGGTGGCCAGTGGCAGTGTTGCCGCGAGTGTTCTCATTCGGTTCTCCTTACTGCTTCCTCTTCCGATAAAACGACAAAGGGCAGCGTGGCGGCTGCTTCCAGCCTCCCTACGCCTTCTGACCCTCTAGTCAGCACGACGCACGTCGATTTCAACTTCTTTGCTGTACTCTTTCTTGCTGCCGTCCTTCATGATCACTTCCACGGTAGCCTTCACAGTGAACGCAGGCAGTGCGGCAGGAAGTTCAGGCAGTTCCCACCGCATGGCCACGCCGGCCGCATCCTCCAGGATCGTCTGCTTTTCCGCGTTCAGCGCCGTCCGACCCGGACGCGGCCTGCTGCTGTATCGAGCGCCATCACGGGGCCCACTATACATGAGGAGGCCGCCCGGTTGGTCCTTCTTCGAGTCGGGGTTTTGCGGCATGCCGATGGAAACAACCTCTCCAACGTCGACATAACTGGAATTGCAGTCTACGATCTCGTTCGGACGTTCACCGATGACGCGCTCAATAGTGATGCCCGTGTTGCGGCCGTTCAGGTCTATCGTTTCGCCCGTGGTGCCGCCGGGCGTGTTCGCCAAATTGACGAGCAGCCCCAGCGTAATGTTTTCGCACCCTTCCAAAACGATGGATGCGTCGCCTCCAAACTTGCTGGCAATGAGAGGCGCCTCCACTCCGCTGGAATCGACGAGCCAGATGGCCTCCTGCTCGTGAGTTCCCCCCATGGTCCCAGCCGTCAACAGGAACCCGTCCTGGATACCGCATGTGTGGTCGGCTTTCCGTCCGTCAAAGAAAATCGGCCACGTCCCGCGGTACGGCGTCCCCGTCGGTTTCTGCCGGGTCCACGCCTCTTCCTTGGGCGGCCGCACGGTCCACGAGCCGATCGTGCCCAGACTGATCACGCGAACATGGTTGCGGTGTTTGTTGTAGATCATGCACAGACGCTTCCACGAGCCGTCCGGCCGGAACCCGATATACGTGTGGGCGGTCGTATCGGGATTCAGCGCAAGCTCGGCGTTTTTGTCAAGGATCAGCGTCACATCGTCACGCGGGATATCGATGCGATCGTTGATGACATACTTGCCGGCCAGCACCACGGTGGTGCGCTTGTTGGCCATCGCCCATTCGATAGCCAACTGCGCATCGGCATCCCCGAAGAGAATCTTGTCGCCATCGAGACCGCGGACGATGGTGCGCGCATCCTGCCGCGACACCAGCGCCGTGTCGTCCCGCCATGAGTTCTCCGCGGCCTGCACGTTCGACAGAACCGCCAGTCCAACGGCCATGGCCGCGAGCTGAAATGATTTCGCGTGGGTGTTTGTATGTCTCATATTCATCTGTGTTCTCCGTGGATCATCGTTCCGACCCGTTGTCCGGCATTTTGCTACAGGGCCCACTGCGGCACGTCGCCGTTGCCTGTCTTCTCGCCCTCGAGCAGCCAGCTCAAGTTCAAGACCGCAACCTGAACCGCCGAATGCGCTCCCCTGGGACCGCCTTCAAAAAGCAGGTAGATTCGCCCCTCGCTCGGGGCGCCGTTTCTGCCCACTCCGAGGTTCGAGTAGGCGCTCGGCCCGTCATACACCAGCCGCTTGAGTGGCCAGGTCCTGCCGCCGTCGAAGCTGGCCCAGACCGTCATCTTCTCGCGCCCGCCGCCTCGTGACGCTCCCGCCTCTTCGATCGGCGGCATGTCGCCTTTGTCGGTGTCGATGTTGGAATACAGCAGGATATCGCGGCCCTCGACCGGCAGGCGGATCAAGCCGCCCATTAGGCCGTAGGACGTGCCGCGTGCGCCGTCGGGCAGGATTTCGGAACGCCAGAAGTTCAGCCACCGCTCCCCGCCGTCGTAACTCCAGGCGAAGAACCGGTTGCCGCGGGTCATATGTTCGCGGGAGCTGTAAAGGATGCGGCCGTCGGAGATCTCGGCCAATGCCGCTTCTCCCGTGCCGAGGACGGGAAACGGGTTGGTCGTCTGCCAGGTCTTGCCCCGGTCGTCGCTGTAGACGGCCGTATTGTAAATCACGGGCCGCCACATGAGCATGTTGGACGGTGACCAGCGAACCGGCATGATCAGACGGCCCTTGTGCTTTCCGAACTGAAGCGTGACGCCGGGCTGAAAGCAGTTGGCATTGAGGTCCTTCCCACCCGCGCCGTGCCCCATCTTGTTCGGAAGCACCTCGATTTCCTCGCGAGTCCAGTTCCGTCCCGCGTCTTCGCTGATCCACCGGTGTCCGGTGGGATTCACCAGCATGATGGATCCCGTTTTCTCGTCCACAATCGCGTTGCCCCCGGCGTCAGGCCCGATTTCGGCCGGATCGCTCCACGTCTTGCCGCCGTCGGTGCTGCGCCTGACGGTCTTCCCATGGAAGGCCAGCAGGGTCCCGTCCCGGGCGGTGACGATGTTTCGTCCTCCCCGTCCCTTGAAGAGCTCCTGCATGGCGAACTGCGGCTCGCCCATGAATAAGTCGAGTTTGCCATCGAGTTCATTCTCAGTCTTGTCCCCGGCCGCCTGTGCGGCGCAGCAGATCGCCAGCACGGCCGTGGTTACGAGTGCAGGTATTTGTGCTTGCATGATTTTCTCTCCTTGTTCTTGACCGTTCCGTCAAAGCTGACAGAATGTTTTCTTGTCCGATCCTCAACTCCTCTCACTCCGAAACCTACCCCGGCACTTCGCCGTCACCCGTCTTCTCGCCCCCGAGTACCCAGCTCAGGTTGAAGCGGGCGATCTGACAGTCGGAATGGGGGCCGGATGGACCGCCTTCAAACTGCAGATATATCCAGCCCTCGCTGGGCGTCCCCGACCGGCCGGCAGCCAGCGACGAGTAGGCGGCGTGACGCTCGAGACCCGCGCGAATTTCCTCCGTGTCGATCCGGCCTCCAGCCGACGGCGCACCGTCGGCAGCGCCCGGTGCATTGCGGCTGAAGATGCAGAAAGCGGCCAGGATCGCTAGGCCTACGCCCACAGCTCTCGAGCACGAGTTCCGGTGTACCGTTTTCATCGATTCGCATCGCTCCTCATTGGTTGGAAGGTTCGTCAGTGTCCGTTCCCTCGCCCGATCCGCTCGCGCAGCTCCGCGCTCAGCCGCGCCACAGTGCGGGCATGGTCCGTGCGGCCTGCCAGGTTGATGGTTTCAGCGGGGTCGTTGCCGTGGTCGTACAGTTCCCGAGCCTCGGCCAGGCCGCTTCGGCGGTCGATCCATTCGGTGTATCGCCAGCGGTCGGTCCGCAGGGAATAGCCCATCGTGCCCCCACGCGGAAACTGGCTCAATGCGCTGGTGCGCACCGTCGCGGAAGGGGTCTCCAACACCGGCGCGAGGCTGCGGCCTTCGACGCCCTCGGCGGCGGGCAGACCGCAAAGCTCGACCAACGTCGGGTAAATGTCGGTGAACTCGGCGAGCGATCGGCTCGACCGGCCCGCTGTCGCCCGGCCCGGTACGGCGAACATCAGCGGCGCGCGGGTATCGAGTTCGAAGTTGGTCGTCTTACACCACAGGCCGTGCTCGCCCAGGTGCCAACCATGGTCGCCCCACAGGCAAATGACCGTGTTCTCGTCGAGGCCCAGCAGCTCGACCTCGGACATCAGCCTGCCGATCATTGCGTCGACGTAGCTGATCGCCGCGTAGTAGCCGTGCCGCAGGTGGGCCGCCTGGGCGCCGGTCAGAATGCCCCCCTCGGGCATGTCCGTATAGCCCCGCAACTCGTGCCAGTTGTGCAGAGCGATTTTCGGAACGTCCTCCGGCGGAAACGGGTTGGGTACCTCTCCGATCAGCTCGCGCTTCTGCATGTCCCAGTACCGCTTGGGCGCTGAGAACGGCAGGTGTGGGCGGCGGAACCCCACGGCTAGGAAGAACGGCTTGGCTCCTTCGGCCAGCGCGCCGAGACGCTCCAACGCCTTCTCGGCCACGCGCCCGTCGATGTACGCGTTGTCGGGCACCTCGGCGCACTCGGTCGCGGCGGCCTTTTCTCGCCCCGGCCGCCCGCCCGGCTGGTAAATGCGCAGGTTCTCCTCCAGCACGTATTTTCCCCGAACGCCTCGAGTGTCGTCCAGCAGTTCCGGAGCCGACCAGCTCGGCCGGTCGCGGTGCGAGGGCGGGTCGTGGTAAACCTTGCCGATGCACTCCGTGTGATACCCGTGGTTCTTGAAGTGCTGCGGCAGGGTCACCACGTCGGGCGCGTGCTTGCGAAAGTGCGTGTGCAGATCCCACACGCGGAGGCTGTCGGGGTACCGGCTGGTCATCAACGATGCCCGCGACGGATTGCACACGGCCTGCTGCACGTACGCCCGCTCGAACACCATGCCGCGCCGCGCCAGCGCGTCGATGTGCGGGGTGACGGCGTGGGCATCGCCGTAGCAGCCCAGTTGCGGGCGAAGGTCGTCGACGGCGATCAGTAGCACGTTCAAGCGGCCCTCGGCGGCAGTCGCAAACGAAACCATCAGTGCGACGACCCACAGGGCGAGGAGCATCGTTCGCGCCATGGTCTAGTCCTTGTCAAAGAAGTACTCGGGATAGGTCAGCGACAGCCGCGGGAACCAAAAAAGCCAACACGGCGAAGTCTGCAATGGTCCGCGTTTGGCGGGGTAAACGACTTGGTTCGTTTTCCATTGTGTAACTCCTCGCGGTGTGAAGGCAAGTTCCTAGTAGCATCGTGGGCCACGGTCGTCTAGTATTTGGTGGAACGGTGCAAGCCACGGCCGGCACGAGCGACCGAAGTCCGACCGGAACCATGGCTTGCTTGTCACCACCCTACCAGTTCCGGAACCTCCCCGTCGCCGGTCGGCTCGCCTTCGAGCAGCCAGGCGAGGTTAAAGCGGGCAACGCGCCCACCGCCGGAACCCTCGTACAGCAGGTAAATCCATCCTTCGCTGGGCGTGCCGGGGCGGCCGGCCGTAAGCGACGAGTAGGCAAAAGCTCCCTTATCCACCTGTCGTTTCAGCGGCCATGTCTTCCCGCCATCGAAGCTGGCCCAAACGTGGCCGTTGCGGCGCCCGCCGGGCGATACGATGTTGCTGAACACCAGGATGTCGCGCCCGCGGACGGGCAGGCGGACGAGGCCGGCCTTCAGGCCGTAGTCGCGGTTCTGGCCGCCGTCGGGCAGCACGTCGCTTACGGAAAGGTCTTTCCACGTTTGGCCGCCGTCGCCGCTGTAGGCGCTCCAGCGCATTCGGGCGTTCTCGCCCTTGGGCGCCCAGTGCCGGCGGGAGTTGTAGTAGATCCGTCCGTCGGATAGCTCGGCCAGCGTTCCTTCGCCCGTCCCCAAGGCAGGAAATGGGGTGCTGGTTTGCCAGCTCTTGCCTCCGTCATCGCTGTAGAGGGCCGTGTTATAATGTTCGGGCCAATCACGCCGCGCATTGCTTGTAGGAATGACCCTGGCCGGTTGAAGGAGCCTACCGCGATGGTTTCCCTGCCGGAGCGTGATGCCGGAATCGGCTCCATGGGTACCGGCTCTATGGCCCAGCGCGTTGGGTTTGATTACCGTATCCTCGTCCTTCGTCCAGGTCTTGCCGGAATCGCCGCTACGGAACATGCCTGCTTGAAACACGAGGATATCGCCGCGTTTTTCGTCGACACTTGCGGCCCCCAGGTGGGTTTTAGCGTCGCCAACGCGCTGTTCGGGTTCCCAGGTGGCGCCTCCGTCGTTGCTGCGGCGCAGCCTGATAGGCTCATTCTGCGCCCAGAAGGCCAGAACCGTCCCGTCGACGGCCGTGACGATACTCGGAAACCGCCCGCCCTTGAAGAGTTGCTGAATTTCCAGCCTGGGTTCTCCAAGGAACGGTTCCAGCTTGCCCTCGAATTTGGCTTCGAGCTTGCCCTCGGCTGCAAAGGCGGTGCCGCCGATGGCCAGCAGAACCAGGGTTGTGAGTGTGGTTGTTCTCGTTTTCATGCGATGGGTCCTTTCGGTTCGATACTTGCCGCGTGCCATTTTTGCGTTTTTGCACCGCAGGGGTGCTAAGCCGGATGCCGACCACGTACTGGCCAAAGCAGACCCGGAGGAACATCAGAACTGGAAGTACGTGCGGGGCCCTGAATTACGACCCCCCGCGTGGCAATACGGTGTCAGCAGCATCTGCGTGTTCTTGATGCGGAATCGTACCTCGCCCGCTTTTTCGGGAGAGCTCGCTTCCATCCATTCCGACGCCGCTTCTGGCCGGAAGTCCTTCCCGACAAACGGTTCTGCAACGGCGGCTCCCTTTTCGGTCGTCTGCGCCAAGGCCCAGGGGCCATACGTAAAGGCAACCCATCTCGGTCCGTCCTTCGGCGCCTCGATGTGACTCTTGAGCAGATACTCAAAGTCAATATCGATCCCATCACCGCTCTTCCAGGCCCGGCGGATTCGGTAGAACCCTCGATCATTCTTGCTCAACGCGATATCGTCTCCGTTGATGCGAACGGATGTCAAACGCGCGTCGGCCGGATCCCGGAACTCAATCGCAAATTCCTTGCCGCCCGCTTCCTCAAAACGAATCCCCACCCGAGGACTGCAAGGATAACTTCCCGTCACTTTGATTTTGGCCTTGCCGAATGCTTCCGGGAGGACGGCGCTGCAGGGGACCAGACTTGCGAGCGCAATCCCGCCGTCCACCTCGCCAATCAGGTAACGAGAGAACATTTCCAACGCCCGCGGGCCGCTCGAAGCGCAGCATGTAATCTTGGGGCTGTACCCCCGGTAAGCTTCATTAGCCCGGGTAAAGTAACACCAATCGATTCCATCGCGATGTTGTGCGGCCATCAGCGCATTGAAGACCGCCCGTTCGGCCTCGGCGGCATACCGGGCCAGGCCGGTCAGTTCCAGCAGGTGCAGGTTCAACTGGATCCATGTCGTCGTGGAGCAGGTTTCGACCACGGCCTCCGCCGGCGCGAAATCCCGCGGCAGCGCGAAACACTCCTTGTTTCCGTTGTAATCCGTGTGCCGGCTCCAAGGGCCTCCCGTTATGTAGATGTGGTGTGCCTTGATGTTCTCCCAGCCGTTCTGCGCGGTCTCCAGGTATCGATGATCTCCGGTGTGCTTGTAGAGGATCGCGTAACCCAGCAGGTTGGCCATGAGCTGATACGCCTTGCCTTCACCCGGCCCCGAAACATCCTCCTTCTTCAGCATGGCCCCCATCAGACGCAACCCGGGCGCATTTTCGCTGCACTTCACGATATGTTCGGCAAACTTGAGAAGACGTTCCTCGCGAGTCCTTTCGTAAAGCATCATGATGGACTCGAGCACGGTCGTGCTCGATATGCCGCGTCTTGTTCCATTGCGGGTGATGTCGGCTTTACCTTCTCCAAAGGTGCCGATCAACAAATCCGCGATTCGTTCACAAGCTTTGACGACGCGGTCATCGGGGTGGAAACGCTCATGGGTCAACAAACCGTACAGGTTGTAGCGGTGCGTCCAGACATCCCAGTGGTTCGCCGCGGGTATCGAGTAGAATCGACTCTTCTGAGCATACGTTCCCAAGTATCCATTCGGCTCCTGGGCGTCCAGGAGTCGCTCCACGGTCTCCCGGAGTGTCTTGCCCAGTTGTTCGTTGCCCGTTCGCTCATGCGCCAGGGTCGCGGCGTGGAGCCATTTTCCGACATGCTCTCCCTGCCACGGATGTTGTCCGGGCCGGGACTGAAAACCGGAAAGCATATACCCGCCTTCGCCGTCGACCATGTGCCAAAGGCGATTTCTTTCCCAACACGCGACTCTTTGTGTAAGCAGCCCGTCCTCAAGCGAAGTGGGCAACGGCCTCCACACGCCATCGTCCCTCTTCCGTGCTTCTGTTGCCGACGCACTGTTCGAGGCAATAGTGACCCACTCCGGCACGTCGCCGTCGCCGGTCTTCTCGCCCTCGAGCAGCCAGCTCAGGTTGAAGCGGGCCATCTTGGCCCCGCCGCTTTCGAACAGCAGGTAGATCCAGCCTTCGGCCGGCGTGCCGGGCGGGCCCGCGTCGAGCGAGGAGTAGGCGCTGGGACCGGCGAACACCAGTCGCTTGACCGGCCAGCTTTTCCCGCCGTCAAAACTGGCCCAGACAGTCATCCGAACGCGATGATGCTCCGGGGTATCCGCATTGCTGTAGACGAGAATGTCGCGATTCTCAACGGGCAGCCGCGCCAAGCCGCACATCATCCCGAAGTGCCCATTGTAGTTCGAGCCGCGACGCGAGCCACGATAGCGAGGACCGTCCGGCAACTCCTTGTGATACCCCGCGTCCCGCCAAGTCGCGCCGCCGTCGTAACTCCACGCAAACGGCCGCTGATAGCGGAAATTCTCTTCTTTCTCAAACCAGTGGTTGCGCGAGCTGTAATACACATGACCGTTGGACAACTCGGCCACCGCGCCTTCACCCGTGCCTACAATCGGAAACGGTCCGCTGGAACGCCAATGCTTCCCGCCATCGTCGCTATAGACGGCCGAATTATAGCCTCGCTTGCCTTCATAGACGCGGGCGGGGCGCAGCAGGCGACCCACGTGCTCGCCGTGCCGCAGGGTGATGCCGTGCTCGGCCATGCACATCGACGGGACGTTGCCGTTGCCGTCCGGATGAATGACCACGGCTTCTTCCTTCCAACTCTTGCCGTGGTCCTGGCTTCGATACATCGTCAACGGTGCGGGCGGATGTTTGGCTTCGGTAAAGAGCAGGATATCGCCGGTCTTCTCGTCCAAGGTGACCCCGCCGCTAAGGAGGCCCTTGCCGACGGCAATCTCCGGCCCCCATGTCGTGCCGCCGTCTTCGCTGCGGCGGACGCGCACCTGGCCCCACCCCCACGCCGCCAGAACGGCCCCGTCCGTGGCGACCACGACATTGGGAAGCCGTTGGTCCTTGAACGCCTGCTGGATGTCGATTGTCGGTTCGCCCAGCAGTGGTTCCAGGTTCCGCTCGAACTTGCCTTCGAGCTTGCCCTCGGCCGCCAGGGCCGCTGAGGCCATTACGATTGCCAGGGTGAATGCCGCGGCGTGTTGTTTCATGTCATCTTCTCATTTCTCAATCTTGTCGTGCGACGGATTCCCCAATCTCTGGTCCGTTTTCACCACCGGTAGATATGTCATCCGCAGGGTCGTAAAACCGTACGGCAGCAATTGGATCTTTTCCACCCGCTCGGCCAGCTTCAAGGGCTGCTCGGGCAGCTTCGGGCCCGGCCCACTTGTTGCCGGATCGAACGTCCAGTCCGGCACCCGCTGCGCGTCGATTTCCAGTGCCAGGGGCGAATGCTCCCAGACGTGCCCACCGGCGGGAACCGGCAGTTGCTTGGCGCGGACCGAAGTCGCCGGGGCCTTTGCATCCAGACGGAGGGCATAGTTCCAGGGACTGTCGGCGCGGGCGTACTCTTCAAACGACCCCCACTGGTCAAACGGCCTCTTGTCTCCCTTGACGGGCAAAGCGTAGAGCAGCGGTCCGCGTTCGACGTAGGCCGCCCGCTCGGCCCATTTTTCCCAGAAGCCTACCTGGATCGTGGCGGGGAACGTCAGCTCGAGGCGATCCCCGTCAGACCACTTCCGCTCCAACCGGGCCCAAGCGCCCGGCTTGCACTTGGCAGAAGTCTTCTCGCCGTTGATCGAGATCGAGGCGTCGCGGCTCCAACCGGGAATCCGCACCAGCAAGGGGAAGGCGGCCTTCGGCGGCTTTAGCTTCAGCGTTACCTCGACGGTTTCGCGGAACGGGTACTCCGTTTCTTCTGCCAGCGTTACTTGGACCCCGCCTTTCAGGTTGGCCTCGCACCGGAGCCGGCCGTAATAGGCCAAGGCCAAGCCGCCGTCCGGCGTGGCCAGCACCATGTTCTCCGCCAGGATGGGGATCGTCCGCGGGCCGTTCGAATGGCAGCATTCGACCCAGCGTCTGGCGGAATAGTTCAGGTTTCTGGCTGCTCTGAGTTGGTTGGGGGTCACGAAGTAGGCGGCGACCTGTCCGTCCTTGCTGCGGTGGCCGGGCAGGGCGTTCAGCGCGGCCTTCTCGGCGAAATCGGCATAGCGGGAATCGCCCGTGAGCTTGAGCATCTCGGTCCAGCACCAGACCCACCAGAAGGAATCGCACAACTCAGAGTTCACGTAGGGCCCCTTGCCGGCAAGGCGCTCACCCTGGCCGCTGGGCGCCCCGTGCGGCTGGAGGTGTTCGGCCACCAGCGCCTTGTGGGCGTACTCAAGGTGCCTGAGCCAGCGGGCGTCTCCGGTGGCGCGGTACACGTCGATCATCGAGAGATACAAGATCCCCCAGCCGGCCGCATGACCTCGCAGCGGCTTTTTTTCGCGCAACATCTCGCCCCAGTCCATCCGCTCTAAGAAGCGGTCCAGGAGATAGCCGGCCATGTCGACGTATTTCTCATCGCCGGTCCGGCGGTACAATTCGACCATGGCATTGGAGAGGCTCGTGTACCACTCTTGCCCGGGCAGCGGCGCCTTCTTGCCCGGACTGTGCGGCCCGACGCGACTGCAAACCAGATCGGCGGCTTTCCGGCAGGCTTCGAGCACGCGCGGATCGCCCGTGAAACGATGGTAGCACAGCAGCGCGTTGAGCGTCTCGCCAAAGGACCACAGCTCGAACTGCGAGCCGTCGATGCCGGTCCCGCGAAACTGGTCTGCGGGCGGGTCGACGCCAAGGTAGCCATCCGGCTGCTGCGCGGCCAGGACGTCGGCAACGCACTTCGCAGCCAACCTTCGGCACTCTTCCAGCCCGGCCACCCAACCTAAACGGCAAACGGCGTCGATCCAGTGCGCCTGGTATTCCCCGGCGACCGGCGCGCCTTGGTGCTCGATGTACGGATGGTAGAACGGCGCCTTGACGCCACCGGCAACCGGAAGGTAGGTCCACAACGGCCCGCGTTTGCTCCGCAGTTGTTTCTTCGCGAACCAATATCCTTCAAGGCTCATCTGGTTGGCCTTGGCCACCCAGCCGTTGGCCGCGTCCTCCGCCATGTGCCGCTCGATCCAGCCCGAAGGCACAATCGAGCCGGCGGGCAGCGCGGGCAACTTGTCGTCTATGGCCATCCGGCCCCGGGGGGCCGGATCGGCAGCCTGCGCCTCGCACAGGCAGAGGAGAAGCAGCGAAACTCCGCGAACCAATCGTTTCATGGGGCATCCTTATCGTCGGGGCATGATTTGACCCAGACGGTCGATCGTACGGCGCCGGGTTCGCGATTTCCGTCCGGGGAGCGGTTGTGCCGGGCATAGTAAGGGATGGCGATCAAGCGCGAGCCGTCGGCCCATCGGCCTTCGATCACGGTCACTCCGCCCAGCAGATCGCCGCGCCATCGGGCGTGCAGTGGCGCATTCTCACCCAGGGCGGAGTCCAGTTTCTGGTCGACGCTTTCCACGCAGTAAATCAGCGGCCCTCGGGCCAGGGCCACCTGGCCGCGGGTGGCCGCAATCTTGTCGATCCCCTTGATCCGGCGGATGGGCATGGGAAGCACCAGGTCGATCCGGTCGCCGGCGTTCCAGGTCCGCGTGATCACCGCGTAGCCCTGTTCCACCGGGGGCCGAATCGGGGACCCGTTCAGGGCGATCGACTCGATTCCGTCCGAGGGCGGCTCGGCGGCATACAGGTCGCTCGCGCTGCGGCTGGGTACCCGCACCCGCACGCTGAACTCCCCCTGGGCCGCCGGGTTGACGGTGATCGACACCTTGCCGTCCCAGGGATACTTCGTGGCCTGGACCAACTCGACGTCCGTGCCGGCCACGTCCTCGACGGTGGCCGTGCTGCCGGCGAAAAGGTTCACGTAGATGCTCTCGTCCGTCTTGCTGTACATCCAGGTAGGCAGCATCAGCAGAGTCCGAGGGATATTGCCCACGCAGCAGGGACAGACGTGCCAGGGGTAGCGGGCGCGGTCGGAATCGAGCGGATTCTGGTAGTAGAAGTTCTTGCCCTCCAGGTCGATCGATCCCAGCAGGGCGTTGTACAGCGTCTCTTCATACAGGTCGGCGTATCGGGCATCGTGCCGGATCAGGTGCAGCTTGTGCTGAAAGAAGATACTGCCGCAACTGGCGCAAGACTCGGCGTAGGCATCATGCGGGAGAACGTAATCGGGGCCGAAACCTTCCGAACTCTTTTCACTGCCGAGGCCCCCGGTGACGTAGTACTTGCGGTGAACCATATTGGCCCACTGGGACAGGATCGCGCTGTGATAGTCGAGGTCGCCGGTCTCTAGGGCCACGTCGGCCATGCCGGTCGCGTTGTAGACCAGGCGCACGGCATGTCCCACCGCTTCGTACTGCCGGATCACCGGCAGGTGGCTCTGGTCGTACTCGTTGCCTCCATTGCGATTGTCCAACAGGAACCTGGCCAGTTCGATGTACTTCCGGCCTTTGCCTTTTCCTTCCACCTGATCGACGAGCCGGCCGAACCGGACCAGGCCCATCTCCATGGCCTGGCAGCCGTCGTACCAGGCCTTCTTGGGTGGCGGTCCGAGGTGCTCGGCCCAGCAGTCGGCCAGCCGCTTGGCGGCGTCGTACAACCGCGCGTCGCGGCCGTTGGTTGTCTGGTAATGGGCCACCGCCGCGTCGAGAAAATACCCGGCGACGTATCCTTCGTGGCCGCGCCGGTGTTCCGGCGTCCAGTGCCTCCAGTCGTTGAGCGTGAAAGCGGTCTGAAAGTAGCCGTCGGGCTCCTGGGCGGCCAGGACCTTGGGAATCCAGTCTTCCAGGGTCGCCCGCATGGCCTGCTGGGCCTCGATGATCTGGCGATCGCCCTGGGGATCGACCCTCAACGCGATGCAAATCGACTCGATCGCGTTGAGCACCCAGGCGTTGGAGAACACGTAGCCCCGGTGTTTGCCGTGGGGTTTGCCCGCCAGCTTGTTGGCCGCGTCGATGAGATTATTGATCCCGCCGTGCGGCAGCTCGGGGTCGGATATCTTGTCGATGCAGTAGGGAATCCAGTTCACGATCAGGGCTTTGGCCCGGTGGTTCCACAACGGACTGTCGATGCGGTAGGCCCTGGTGGCGACGGGTTCCAGAGGAGCCGCCGGCGGCGGCGGCACAACCTTGACCGCCAAAGTCGACGAGCCGCTCGCCGGGCCGCTGCGCGCAGCGAGCTTCAGCACGTAGTCGCCGGTCGCTGAGAACGTGGCCGTCGTCGCCAAGTCGTGGGCGTCGGCGAATGTGACGGCGCCGGGACCGGATGCCTTGCTCCACTTGACTCGATCCGGAACGCGGTCGGCACGCGCCTCCTTGCCGGAAGCCTCGACCCGGCCGGCCAGGTAGGTCTTTCCGCCGAGGACGACGACGCGGTCGACACCCGCAGCGACACAAAGCGAAGTCCCGGGCGGCTCGGTCGCGGCAGCCCGCTTCTCACCGGCCCCAGCCGCGAGGGGGCAAAACAGGTACGTGGCGGCCAGGCTGCCCAACAAGGTTCGCGCAAAGCGTTTCATGGAAGAATCCGTTACTCGTGAAGTGAACATTCTACATCCCGTCGGGCGGAACTCTTTCGTTATTCTCCCGCCGACTTCCAGATACTCTTCATCTGCCACACGTCGACCGCGGCTTTTCCGTCGGTAAAGACTTCGATCCCCTGGTCCTCAAGCGGCGGATACATCACCCGCGCGACGGTTTTTCGGCCATCGTTGACAAAGACCTCGATGATCGACTTGTCGAGAAACACCTGGAGCGTGAGGGTCTTCTCGGGGCCCTGGGGCGCGATGTTCACGGTCGTGCCGAAGACATCGAGCGCACCCTGCTCGTAGGTGATCGGCAGTGCGCGTGCGCCGTCGTCGGAACGCCGCACACGCAGCCCGCAACTTCCTTTGTCGGCCCCGTTGAAGACCGCCCGGATCTCGACGGTATCGCCCCGGGCTTCGAGCACCTTGCTGCCGGACAGGTCGGCGATGCGCAGATGTTTTCCGCGGAGCGTACTCAACTCGGGAACCGGCACCTGGACAGGATGGCCGTCCTGGCTGAGGGTCACCACACGGGGTAGCGCAAAACAGTTGTTCCATCCCTTTCCCTTGGTGCGGCAGATCCAGGAATAGGTAATGTGCCGTGCCCGGTCGTCGGTGGCGAAACTGATGGTATGATAGTTGCGGCCCTGGTCGAGCGTTCCTTCTTCCTTCTTGGTGAACTTAGCCGTATCGGGGTCGAAGGTGCCCACGTAGTAGCGGGGCGGCGCCCCCCGGCTCGTGACGTACATCCACCTTTTCGCCCGGGCCCGAGTCGCGGAATTGCCGAAGGGAAGCATCTGCGGACAATCCCAGGCGTAGTCGGTCATGGTGCCGCGGTAGGTCCACGCGGTCAGCTCCGGGTTCTTGGCTTCGTAGAGGGGGGCGACGCTGCCGCCGGAGTTCTTGTTGCCCGTGATGCCCAGCAGCATGAACGTGCGCCCATCGGCCTTGAAGAAGGTGGGGTCGCGGATGTAGTTGTTCCATCCGTAGCCGTCGATGTTGTTGGGTAGCGTAGGGTGATTGACCGGATCGTCCGTGGTCTTTCCCCACTTCACGTACTGTTGGTCCAGGGGGCGGAGCATCACCTGGCCGTTGAAGACCCAGGCCAGGGGCCCCTTGTCCTTGTCTTTGGTCCGAACCTTCGAGACCGAGGTATACCAGAGTTGCCAATTTCCCTTCCCGTCTTGGACCGCACTGCCGGAGTAGCAGTGGTCTTCGCCCTTCTCGGTGGAAGGCCAAACCGCCACGGGCAGACGCTCCCAAAAGACATTGTCACGGCTGCGGGCGTGGCCCCAGTGCATGTGGCCCCAGGTGTTGCCATACGGATTGAGTTGATAGAACACGTGATACCAGCCGTCGGCGAAGAAGGCCCCATTGGGGTCGTTCATCCAGCGGGCCGGAGGCAGGAAATGATAGACCGGCCGGTGGGGATCGGATTGGGCGATGGGCATCTCCGCCGCGATCCCCTCCTGGGCCTTTCGGATGGCGGTCGCATCGTGGTGGAGCACCGGCTCGCCGGCCTCCGCAGCGTTCCCCGCCAGCGCCAGGCTGCACGTGGCCAAGACCAGCGTCTGCGTCGCGGTAAGGTCGATCATCTCGCAGTCTCCGTGTCGGCAGTTCGAGTCGGCAAGGTCATCCTGCGCAGGGCCCTCTCCCGGGAGGAGAGGGGAGTAAACGGTGCCGCTTTTCCGTCGGCGGGGCGGGGAACCGGCCAAAGCCGGGCGGCCTACATCCGCTCCCGTCGCTTCCGGTCGTTTTCGATGCCCTTTTGCCAGGCCATGAGCGCGGCTTTCAGGTTCTCCACGACTTCCGGATTCGCTTCGGCCAGGTTCTCCTCTTCGGACCGATCTTTCGCCAGGTCGTAAAGACCGTTGACCTTGATCTGGTTGGTTTTCTGGTCATACCCTCCGATCAGCTTCCAGTTGCCTTGGCGCACGGCGCGGCCGCCGCCGTGCCCCCAGCAGAAGGTGCGGGCGGGCAGCTTCCGGCCCTCCAGTAGCAGGCCCTTGACGTCTGTTCCGTCCAGTTCCAGGTCGCTCGGGCGCTCGACGCCGGCCAGGCTCAGGAAGGTGGGGAACAGGTCCAGAATCGTGATCGGCTCGTCGGTGACGACCCCCGCCTCGATTTGGCCGGGCCAGCAGGCCACCGCGGGCACGCGGATGCCGCCCTCCCACAACGTGTGCTTGCCGCCCCGCAAGCCCCCGGTGGTTCCGGCCAGGTACGAAGGCCCGTTGTCTGAGGCGAAAATCACCAGCGTCTTCTTCGCCAGACCTTCCGTGCGAAGCAACTCGAGCAACTCGCCGATGGTCTTGTCCATGCGCTCGACCATCTTCGCATAGATCGCGGGGCGTTCTTCCGGCGTGTTCGACGGCTCGTGCTTGACGACTTCTCCGTCCTTCAGCTCGATCAGGGGCTTGTCGTCGGGACCCTGATACGGGCTGTGCGGCGCCTGGTGGGAAACGAACAGGAAGAACGGCTCGTTCTTATGCTGCCGAACGAACTCCATGCTGTGCTTCGCGATCAGGTCCGTCGAGTAGCCCTCGCCTGCGGTCTTCTTCAAGCCGTCCCACCAGTCGTAGCCGAACCGCGGGTTGACGTGCGTGTGATAGTCGAGGAACCCCGACAGATGGCCGACGAACCTGTCGAAACCGCGTTTGACCGGATTGTATTTTTCCAGGTAGCCCAGGTGCCACTTCCCGAAAATCCCCGTCGCGTAGCCGCCCCCCTGGAGCAGTTCGGCCACGGTCGTCTCGCTGACCGGCAATCCGTTTTCCAGGTTGCAGGGCGTAAAGACGATCTCGGCCCCGCAACGCTGCTGCGATCTGCCGGTCATCAGTCCGGCGCGGGTTGGGCTGCAGACCGGGGCGTTGACGTAGAAGTCGGTGAACTTCATTCCGTCCGAGGCCATCGCGTCGATGTTCGGCGTCTTGATCTCCTTGCTCCCGTAACAGCCTAAGTCGCCGTAGCCGAGATCGTCCGCCAAGATGATCACGATGTTGGGCGGCCTGGGTACTTCGCGGGCAGTAGCGGCCTCGGCGATGAGCAACAGACAGGATAAGCCTACGCCCAGCCGGCACGCCATGAGCGGGACGCGATTTCCGGGGACAGTGGTTGGTGTTTTCATGCGGTCGTTCCTCGGCAAGATGCAGGATTTGGCAGATTCGCGGCAGTCTGTCGTTTCATGGAGATCCTTCGAGCCAGGGGAGGTTGAACCGGGCAAGGCACAGGGGTGGGCGGCGCTCAGGCAAGCGCCGGGAACGATGGCATTATCCCGTGCCCCAGATCGCCCCCGCAAGTCAACATTGCGCAAAAGTACTTCAATATTGCGCAAACCGCCGGCCAACTCCAACGGCACATTGGGACGGTGCTTCCAGGAGGATTTTGAAGTGGCATCGACCCATCAATCCCCGCTGGTCGATCTGCCCCCCTGGCTCCCTTCTTACAGCGACCAACCGTCACGGTAGGGAGTGTGCAGGTACTGGTTGGCTTCCTCGTTGTTGGTAAACCGTAGGTTTTCCCCGTCCCACAGGAGCTTCTCGCCGGGTACGCGCTGAGCCGCGACGCCGAGCAGGGCCATCTCGGTGAGCTGGGCCCCGTAATCGGCGAAATTCGAGCTGGCCGGCTCGCCGTCCTTGCAGGAACGGAGCCAATCGCCCATGTGGCCGCCTTGGACCCGCGGAAGTGTCTTCTTCGGTGGAATGAACTGCTGCCGGCGGGTTTCCGGAATGATCCTGGCGCCCCCGGCTCCGTGCGAGCCGTGCAGAATCGTCTCCTTGCTGCCGTAGATGACCGCCCCGCTCGCCGGCAGCTTCTTCCCCTCTTCGAGCATGCTTGGCCGGGGCACCTGGAAGTGCCCGTCGTACCAGACCAGTTTCATCGGGCAGAGCGTCAACTTCGCGGCCATGCTCTCGGGGATCTTGCTGTACTTCCTTTTGATTGCTGCCAGGCCCTTCTCATAGGCCTGCTTGGTCCGCTCGGGAAACTCGTACTTGACCTTCGATGCGATCGGATAGGCTTTCCCTTTCAGTTCCGGCTTATGGTGCGTGACCTCGGCGGTCACGCTCGTTGGATTGACCAAGTCGAGTGCCCAACATGCCGGGTCCAGGATGTGGCAGCCCATGTCGCCGAGCGCTCCGGTCCCGAACGGCAGCCAGGCGCGCCACTTGAACGGATGATATGCCGGGCTGTACTTCCAGTGCTCTGCGGGGCCCAGCCAGAGGTCCCAATCCAACGTGTCGGGCACGGGCGGGAAGTCCGTGGGCAACTCCCGAGCGGCGAAGTCCGCATACCAGGGTCCCTTGTCCGGCCGGTCGGT
>Ga0180431_10001979_pt1 | contig 27818 bp, 44 predicted proteins | sample SS_ome_11_FD_132459 | JGI IMG/M metagenome (GOLD analysis project Ga0180431, IMG submission 132459) | Hypersaline lake sediment archaeal communities from the Salton Sea, California, USA - SS_1_MS_1 metaG | ecosystem: Environmental > Aquatic > Non-marine Saline and Alkaline > Hypersaline >... | reverse complement strand
TTTCAGGAAAAGAACATTCCAGTATCTTTTCCCTGCCAGGTGTTAGCCTCAGTTTCCCAAGGTTATCCCTGACCTAAGGGCAGATTATCGACGTGATGCTGAGCAGTCTGCCAGTGACCCGAAGGCCCCTCGACTTGCATGTCTTAGCCGGATTCTGATAGCAGCAACCTCCCGCAGGATAAACGGGAAATTTGCGATGTCTCGTTTGAGACGTACCACTTACGGCCGATTATTTTGAAATTGACTTGAGCTGCTCTCTCTCGTGTACAAAACTTTAGTTTTGACAGTCATATTTAGCGTTGATCGCTTGTGTCCTCAGCTTTCCCGAGGATAGAAGTTGCGCCGGAAAAATTTACCGACTTTCTATTGGAGATGATTTCACGAATGACTCTAAGAATTTGGTGGTGATTTATAAACCTTTTGGTTGTAGTATAGTAAAAAGTATCCTCAGTAAATTGTGGTGCTTTGCACAGTTTGTGCTGCGCAGTTTTTGTATAGATACGTTTTTATAATCCTTTCCTTTAATTTTTAACAATGGTGCATTTATACCTTACAGGGCCGTATGGTGCAGGAAAAAGCACGACTGCTGTTGCATTGGCTAATCTTCTTAATTGGCCTTGCATTGACCCGGACCAGGTGTTTATCGAAGAATTTGGTGACATAGGCAAATTTATTCAGCAGCATGGTTGGAGGAAGATGATAGAGAAATCCTCTGGTATTTTGAGAGCTCTACCAAAAGGTAATTTCGTGATTCCGCAGGTTTTATTTGGCAATAAGGACGGAGAGGACATAAAGGAAAAAGATGCCCAGTTTTGTCAAAAAAATGGGGTGTTGATATTGATTCTGCCTGACAGGGCTATAAAGAGAAGCGCAGAGATTTGTTATGCTAGAGAGCAAAAAAGAGAATATCGTATCTCTTTTGAAGAGGTCTTGGAGCGCCATAAATATAGTATTCCTCTTCTGAAAAAGTATGCAGATATTATCGTGTATGATAATGTCTCTCCAGAAAATGCTGCACTTAAAATAAAATCAGAACTTCAAAAAAGAAAAATAATCTAACTAGAGTTATTTCTTGCCTGCTCGCTGAGCTCTCTTTCTCTTGTCTTTCTTCATGCGCTTTCTCTGCCATTTCCAGCGCATCTGTCCTTTCTTTTTCCAGCGTCTTGAACTTCGCTTCATTTTTTTATTATTTTCGAAGTTTGAGATTAGAAAATCTTTGATTTTCTTAATCTACTGCTTCTTTTCATTGTTTATCGAATAAGATTTGGGCTTTGTTTAAAAGCCTTTTGTTAATATAAATGCTCCCGCGGGGATTCGAACCCCGGTCCCGGCATCGAAAGTGCCGGATGATTGGCCGGACTACACCACAGGAGCATATTCAGTCCAGTGTTGAAAAGTTCTATTCTGTTTTTAAAGCTTTTGAATAAAAAGTGGGCCCGCTGGGACTTTCAATGACCGAAGGGAGTTGAATTCCCTCGAACACATTTGAACCCAGGACCTCTGGCTCGCTTAGACGAGTTTTGTTTAAAACGTGGCCATATAAGACCAGCGCTCTAACCAAGCTGAGCTACGGGCCCGTCTTCGTATAGAGAACTTGGAATTGTTTTTAAAAGTTTCTGTATTTAGAAAAGAACTTTGTGTATGCGTCACTTTAAATATTCTGCAATTTTGATAGGGTATATGCTTAAAAAAATAAAGAATCTGGTTGAAAAGAAAATCAAAGGCGGGCAGGTTGATATAAATAATTGCTGGCTCATCGATGGATTGAGTATATCCAGTCAAGAGGATTTTCTGATTTTTATTATTGAACATGTTCCTGACGACAGTGTCTGGGCAATTGAAGGTTGCTTTGACGATAACATGCTGAATGAGCTGAGGAAATACAAGACAGAGGATTCTGTCAAAGTTTTTCAGGCCTGTATTTCACAATGCACTGAATCAGGCTGGAATGATCCTATTCGTGCTAAAGTTCTTCTAAGCAAAGAAAACAAGCCCAAGATTATCGAGATTATCAAGAAGCACAGCTTATGCTCTTTGATACATCACCACATATATTATAAAAGCATATTTTACTTTACCACATATGATAATTTTTCTGCATATGTTGCAGTGTCAAAAAAGTTTGACAATAAAGTTATGAATGATTACGCGGAAAAGAATAATATTAAATTTATTGAGCCTACTTTCTAGAGATTTACTGCTTCAAGAAGTTTGAATTGATTGGCATTCCCATTGCGGTTCGCATTCTTTACTGCATCCTAAGAATACGGGACGCGTTCCTTCTGTACAAGTAATATCTTTATGTACACAATATTCTCCTTTGCAGCAACTATTGTCCTCTTTTTCATAACATTGTACAGTACAGCCTGCTACAATAAGGGCTAAAATCAAAAGTAAAAATGTTCTTTTCATAAGCTTTTCAAAAAGGATGTCATATAAATATGTTTGTATGCGCCAGCCGGGAATCGAACCCAGGCCACAACGTTGGCAACGTCGTATTGTACCATTCAACCACTGGCGCAAAACTGAATGGGCCCGGAGGGAATCGAACCCTCGACCCACACCTTTCTAAAGGCACTGGCCTTGGAAAGACCAGCAAAAATCGCAGATTTTTGCGCTGCCTTGTAAGGGTGTTGTCATAGCCGCTAGACCACGGGCCCATAAGTGTGAGGAAATATTATTGGTTTAAAAGGTTTACGCTATCTCGCGAATATAGAATGCAAATCGTTTTCGCGCTTGCAGCCTTGTGCTGCACTTGTTTGGATTCTAGCCTTTCTTAAAGGCTAGTTTGAAAGGTTTACTGTTCCCTGCGTAATTTGAGTAATGTTTATATAATAGAACGTCTGTAACAGTCTTAATATTAAAAAAGGTGATATTATGCGAAAAGTTATTTTGCTAACACTTCTTGTTTGTCTAGCTTTGTTTGCTATTGGCTGCAAGTCAGGGGCTGCTGTTTATGGCAGATATCCTGGAAGCACAGACAAGGTTTATGTTCCAGAGTACCAGCATCGTGCAGTTTTTTATCCAGTTGACATGTGCTGTGTGCTTGGAGACAGGCTTTATTGTGAAACTCCTCAAGAGATAGAGAACTGTTTAAGTCAGGGGGGCAGGCTTGCAAAGCCAGGAACAATCCCTACCTGCTGCGAGATTGGCGGTGAGATTAAGGGAAATATAGTGGAATCATTTACGTTTTACGACTGCCGTTCTAGAGGAGGACGTGTTGTTCCTTGTAGATAAATAGGTGATAAAATGAGAAAAATAATCTTAACAACTTTAGTGCTGGCATGCTTGGCTGTGTTAGTCGGCTGCATGACAGGAGAAGCTATTAGAGGTCCGCAGGGTTATCCTGCAAGAGATGATATGACTTACAGGCCTGCTTATGAACAGCCTGTGCAGATGATTCCAACGCCGACACCAGCTCCTGTTTGCTGTGAGCTTCGCTGTGAAACTGTTTGCGGAAGTTCTGGTGATCCTGCTGTAAGCAATTGTTTTGCTGCAGGCGGAAGAGCTATGCAGTGGGGTTTTGAATTTACCTGCTGTTACTTTGATAACACGCCGACATCTGAACATTCGTGGACAGAGTGTTTAAGGCAGGGCGGACATCCTATCTCAATGAGGGTGCAATAATGAGATTCGCAATACCGCTCGTGCTTATTTTGTGCCTTATCTTGATAGGGTGTGAGACAAGCGGACAAGCATACCAAATGCCTGCAAAAGAGCAAGAGATTTATCAGCTTCAGTCTGCAAAAATCTGCTGCGCAGTCAAGAACCTGCGTGGCGAATTTGTTTACACTGTTGCTGAAAATGATGCTGCATGCACTAATCTGCGAGGTATGGTGACAAACTGTCCTCGTGTCTGCTGTAATGTTAACGGCCAGATCTTCGGGGAATACAGCATTAACTTCTGCTTAATAAGAGAAGGCGTTCCTGTGCAGTGCCCTGCCCTGCGCTGGTAATATTTTTTTCTTCTTTCTTCAATAAGTTTTATATAGTATATATCAATAGCAAATTCTATGGAGGATCGGCTTTTTCAGATGCTTGTTGAGGAGAATGAGATTAGCTGGAAGGCCATTATCTATGATCTTATCCGTAAGGAAGAGATGGATCCTTGGAATGTCAATGTTTCTTTATTGTCTCAGAAATACATTGAGCGATTGAAAGAATTAAAGCAGATGGATTTGAAAGTAAGCGGCAAGGTCTTGCTTGCTGCAGCTATTCTCTTAAAAATCAAGTCAAAAAGATTAGTTGGGGAAGACCTGAATGAGTTTGACAGGCTTTTGGCTGCAACTGATGTTGATGAGGATGAGTTTTATGACGGTCTTGCTGATGAATTAAGGAGGGGTGAGGAGCGTGCAATGTATGAAGGCATTGAATTGATGCCTAGAACTCCGCAGCCTAGAAAAAGAAAAGTTTCTGTGTATGATTTGGTCAAGGCTCTTGAGCAGGCCCTGGAAGTCAAGAAAAGAAGGGTGTTTAATTCTATTAGAGAGTCTAATGTAAAGGTTCCTGAGAAAAAGTTTGATATTAGCGAGGCAATTAAGGGAATTTATGGAAAAATTCTAAGCTTGTTTAAGTCAAAAAAAGAAGAGCAGATTGCTTTTAGCGAGCTGGTTCCTTCTGAATCAAGAAAAGATCATGTTTACACGTTTATTCCGCTTTTGCATTTATTCAATGAGGATAAGATTCATCTAGAGCAAAAAGAGCATTTTGGAGAAATTAATATCAAACTAAGAGGTGGTGATAAGAATGACTCTGACTAAGGATGATAAGATGGTGTTGAGAGAGATGGTTAAGCATGAACTTGCGAATTTTGAGAAGACGCAGAAAAGCTTGTTTGTTGCAATGCCCCTAAGTTTTTTAAAGGGAGAACATGAATATAAGCATTACCTAGAGAAACTATTGAAGAAATTGGAGTGATATTATGGCTAAGAAAGAAGAAGATGCTCAAATAATGCAGCAGAAGTATATGGAGATGCAGATGCTTGACCAGCAGTTAAAGCAGGTTCAGCAGCAGCTGCATGCAGTTGAGCAGCAGTCAATGGAAGTGGAGTCTGTGATAGATGCGCTTGGAAACATATCCAAGGTAGAGCCTGGTTCAGATATTTTGGTTCCATTGAGCTCTGGTATTTTTATCAAGGCAAAGATTCAGGATAACAAGGAATTGCTTGTCAATGTCGGCGGCAACACTACTGTGAATAAGTCTGTTCCAGAGGTGCAGGAGATGCTGAAAAAGCAGGTTGCAGAGCTGGAAAAAGTCAAGAAAGACTTGACAGAGCATTTCACAAAGTTTGCTGACAAGATGCAGACGCTTCAGGCAGAGTTGATGAAAGGAGAATAAGGAACATGTTTGGCTTTCTAAAGAAGAAACTTAAGGGAGCTCTCGACAAATTTACAAAGAAGGTCGAGGAAGAGGCTCCTGAAGAAGAGATAGAGGTCAAGAAAGAAGTAGAGGTAACGCCAGAAGAAGTTAAAAAAGAAGCTAAGGCTGAAGAAAAGCCAAAAGAAGAAGTTAAAGAAAAGCCAAAAGAGGAAGTCCAGAAAGAGCCTGAAGAAAAAATTTCTAAGGAAAAAGAAAAGATTGTTGAAGAAGTTAAAGAAGAGATTCCAGATATTGTTGAAGAAGTAAAGGAAGAGCCTAAAGAGGAAATCAAGAAAGAAGTTGAAGAAGAGATTCCAGAAATAATTGAAGAAGAAGTTAAAGAAGAGCCAAAGGTTGAAGAAAAACCTGTTGAAAAACCTAAAGAAGTTCCAAAACCCGAGCCAAAAGTTGAAAAACCTGCTCCTAAACCAGAGGTTAAGGTTGAGAAACCAAAACCAGTTGTTAAAGAGGCTCCAAAAGAGGAAGAGCCTAAGAAAAAAGGATTTTTTTCATTTATCACTGAAAAAATTACTACAAAGAAAATTTCAGAATCACAATTTGATGATTTGTTTTGGGATTTAGAGCTGGCTATGCTTGAAAACAACGTGGCAGTGGAAGTTATTGAGAAAATTAAGTCAGATCTTAAGACGACTCTTACAACAGCGAATATTCCTAGAGGAAAGGTTGAGGAAACTGTTATGAATTCTTTGAAACAGTCTGTTAGTGAATTGTTTGATGTTGACCAGATTGATTTGCTTGCAAAACTAAAGGAAAAAAAGCCATTAGTGATTTGTTTTGTTGGAATCAATGGTTCTGGAAAAACAACTTCAATTGCAAAGGTTGCTAATATGTTCTTAAAAAATAAGGCTTCTGTTGTTCTTGCTGCTGCAGACACTTTTCGGGCTGCTGCAATTGATCAATTGCAGTTACATGCAGATAAATTGGGTGTAAAACTAATCAAGCATGATTATGGCGCTGATGCAGCTGCTGTTGCTTTTGATGCTGTTAAGCATGCAGAGGCAAAGGACAGGGATGTTGTCTTGATTGATACTGCTGGCAGGCTTCATTCTGATCATAATCTTGTTGAGGAGATGAAGAAGATTGTTAGGGTCTCAAAGCCAGATTTGATTGTTTTTGTTGGAGAAAGCATAACTGGAAATGACTGCACAGAACAGGCTCAGAAGTTTGATGAGGCTGTTGGCATTGATGGAATTATCTTGTCAAAAGCAGATGTTGATGAAAAAGGCGGTGCAGCTATCAGTGTTTCCTATGTTACAAAGAAGCCTATTCTCTATATGGGTGTTGGTCAGGAATATGCTGATTTGGCTCCTTTTGACAAAGAGCAGCTTCTTGCTACATTATTTTCATAATCTGGCAAAACCTTTTTTTTGGCAGGTTCTAAAATCACTATAGTGATTTTAGTAAAGTTTATAAAGGATTTATTCAATTTTTCTCTATTATAACTAAAGGGGGTAATACAAATGACTAAAGACATAGAAGAAGGTAAAATATTTGCGTTTTTGGCTTATTTGCTTAGCATAATTGGTTTCTTGATCGTGCTTTTGGCAAAGAAGGACAACAAGTTTGCTATGTACCACGCAAAGCAGTCACTTGTTTTGTTTATTGTGTACATGATTGGATGGGCGATTCTTGTGTTCATACCTTTTCTTGGATGGGGCCTGCTGCCTGTTTGGTGGGTTATAATGGTGATAATGACCATTATTGGAATAATTAATGCTTTTTCAGGCAAGGAAAAGCCATTGCCGATCATCGGCAAGTATGCTAAGAAAATTAAAATTTAATTTTTTTATTTTTATTTTTCAAATTCTATTTCTCCTTGTAAATAAACTCCTTTATGCAAAGGAACAGGTCTCCAGGTATCTATCACTAGTTCTGCATTGAGCCATTCTGCTAGTTCATATGGGTTTCCTATTGTTGCTGATAATCCTATTAGTTGAACTTTTGGGAGAACTTTTTTCATCACTGTTATGATTATCTCTAGTGTTGGCCCCCTGCTTACGTCATTCATTAAGTGAATCTCATCAATTACAACCAGGCTCACGAATTTTAGCCATGGTGCATGGTGTCTTATCAAACTGTCTAGTTTTTCTGCAGTGCAGATTATCAGGTCTGCATCTATTAAGTGCTTGTCAGAACTGTCATAATCTCCGATTGACAATGCAATATTAAACAATTCCCCGTATTTTCTCTTGAATTCTTTGTGTTTTTCAGAAGCTAGTGCAACTAATGGGACAATGTAGATTGCTTTTCCTTTGCCTTCTAGTATGTTTTTTGCTGCGCCCATCTCTGCAATCAATGTTTTTCCAGATGCAGTTGGTGTGCAAACTAGAAGGTTTTTGCCTTGGAACAGTCCTGCGTTTATTGCTTTTTCTTGTGCAGGCCTTAGTTCTTTTATGTTTTCTTTCTTTAGCACTTCCAGTGCTTTTTCAGGCAGTTCTTTTAGCATACTTGTTTAGAATCAGGGTTGGTTTAAATCAGTTTCGGGTGGCTGGCCGTGGAAACTCGATATTGAATATAGCATTCCATCCGGGCACCTGCAGATGGAGTATCCTTTTTGGTCTTTTTCTATGAATTGTGCTGGTTCTGTTATGATGCTGCATTTTACTGCATCGCAGGCCGTGTTTTTTCCAAATTGTGCACCTCCTGTTATGAGTTTCTGGAATTCACTTTTTTCATAGCCTCTTGATATGTCATCTAAGAGCACTATTCCTAGTATTGCGATTATTGCTACAACATCTAGAATAATAAATGCAAGTCTTTTTTGTTCGCGGTTCATTTTAGTAAGGGTTTCTGTAATCTATCTGGAAAGTTTGTCCGTTTGGGCAGCTGCAGATTGCGGTCTTGGTTACAGCGCTCTCTTCTGATTGCACTTCGCCGATTTGAACTGCGTCTGCTCCGCATGGTCCTCTGGCACAGACATTATATGTTGGCAGGAATACTTCTGGGTTTCTGTGTATTAATTGCTGGTATGTTGCTGCCCCTGTTGTGCTTTTGTAGAACAGAAAAAGGCCTGCTACTGCAATTATTGCAACTATTAGCAGGATTATTAATGCGATTTTTGAGTTCATTGAGGTTCACCTACTTTTACATAGCCAGGCATTTCATAGTATGGTATTGGTTCTTGCGGGCATGCGCAGTATACCCTGTTTGTGTATCTCTCTATTCCTAAAGGCATTCCATGCGCTCCATTTGGGCATTTTATTAAAGCACAAAGGTTTGTGTTTGCTTGTTTTCCGTATACGTATGCGTATGGTATTTTTTGCTGTCCAGACAGCATGCCTGTTGTTTCGCTGTTCACGAAAATGATCATTCCTGCGATTGCAATTGCTGCAATCAAGGTTATTGCGAGTATTGGTTTTGTTTCCATTTTAGCTTGTCAGGTACATTCCTTTTTGTGGCATTGGGTGCACCATTGGTATGTATATTTTTTGTTCTGGTTTTTCTGGGCAGTAGCACTCTGATAATTGCTGGTATGTATCCCACGGGCTGACTCCGCCCACTGTTGTGCTGAATATTGCGTGTCCGTTCTGGCAGGGCACGTATTCACATGCCTCTTCTGGGTAGCTGTACTGTATTACTCCTACCCCTTGCTGGCATCCTCCTGCGCATACATACTGTCCTGTTATGCTTAGTTTTAGGATAAATCCAGAAACAGCAACAACTAACACTAATGCTGCTAGAATTAATATGCTTTGTCTGTTATCCAAGGTTTCACCTCTTTACCTATTTCTTTATAATGTGTATATAAAAACTTTTCGTTTTTAGTCTAGAGTGAAAAACAATGTTTAAATACTACAGTGTTGTTTTTGTATAAAAAGGGGTGGAATATTGCGAGATTTGCTAAAAATATCATTTTCTTCTTACGGACAAGAGGGCATGCCTTGTTCTCCCACCAGCCAAAGTCGAGACGAAAGTCTTCTTCTCGCAAAATACGAGGATTCCCTCTTGTTCGGTCCTTTAGCTTTTTACCTCAATAAATCCTAAGCTTAATAAATAAAGGATGTTTATGTTTGACCATGGATGAAGCAAAGATTGTTTTGGACCAGGACACTTTCAAGGCCCTGGCTGCAGGCACAAGGGTTAAGATATTGAAGACTCTGGAGAAGAGAAGACATACTCAGTCTGAGCTTTCTGCTGTTCTTAAGATATCTGTTCCGACTGCTAAAGAGCATTTGATTGCTTTGGAAAAAGCAGGCTTGGTCAAGAGGCATGAAGAGGGCCGGAAGTGGATTTATTATTCTTTGACTGAGAAATCCAAGTGTGTTCTTGATCCTGAAAGAAAGAGATTGTGGATTGTTTTGGGTTTTTTCCTTGCTTCTGTTGCAGGAACATTTATTGCTGCCAGAAATTATTTTGCAGGAAGAGTTGCTACTTTTGGCGGAGCAGAACCAACTAGGATGCTTGCAGCAAAGCAGGCAGTTGCAGAAGTTGCAATGGATTCTGCAGAAGAAGCAGTGCAAGCAGTTCCAACAGCAGCAGAAGCAGTGAATCAGGCTGTTGTATCTTCACAGCCACCGTATATATTGATTGGCTTTGTTGTTTTGACATTAGTATTGTTGATTCTTGCAATTTATTTCTATAAGAAGAGTAAGTTAGGCAAATCCCTTAATAAAAAGTAGAGTATTTATATATCAGTTATTTCTCTGTTAATATCAAGCATTGGAGGATTGATATTAATGAAAGATAACAAAACACACATGTTTTTTGGTATTGCTTTGCTTTTGATTGTTTTAGCTACTTTTGCTTTGGTTTACACGCAGTACCAAAAGCCTATCACAATCACTCAGGCTGGTCCTGGTGGAGAAGGCATACCCAAGATAACAGCATCTGGTGATGCAGAGCTTACTGTTATGCCTGATGAAGCAACTATGCGAATTAGGGTTGAGACCAAAGGAGCAACTGCCCAGGCAACTCAGGATGAAAACTCTAGAATAATGACCTCTGTGCAGTCTGCCTTGAAGAGAGCAGGCATTGCGTCTAGTGATATTGAGACAGATCAATATAACTTATATCCTTGGACAGAGTGGGATCCTGATGAGCATAAGCAGCGCGAGATGGGCTTTAGGGTCTATCACACAATAAAGGTCAAGACAACTGACTTGGACAAGGTTGGTGATTTTATTGGTGCTGCTGTTGATGCAGGTGCTACTAATGTTGATGGAGTTTCTTTTGGCTTGAGCGAGAAGCAAAAGCAGGAAGTCAGGAAGGTTGCTCTGCAGGATGCTGCTAATAATGCAAAGATGAAGGCGCAGACAATGGCAGATGGTTTGGGTGTTAGCTTAGGAGAGCTTCTTGCTGTGCAGGAGTCTTCATTTAGTTATGGTGGAATTTTCAGGGCTGAGATGGATATGGTTTCCATGAAGGCAGGAGGAATGCCTGAAGCAGCGCCTCCTATTGAGCCAGAGCAGGTTGAGGTAAGGGCTACTGTTGCAGTCTCTTACAGGATAAAATGAAAAAAATAATTTTGTTTTTGCTTTTACTGGCAGTAACTGGTTGCGTGGTCAGACCTCCCTCCTATGCATCGGGGTTTTGCAATTCAGATGAGGACTGTGTCCCGTCTGATTGCTGTCACGCAACTGGCTGTGTTTCCAAGGACCAGGCTCCTGATTGTTCTGATGTTTTCTGCACAATGGAGTGCAGGGAAGGTACATTAGATTGTGGAGGCAGGTGCATCTGCAAAGATAACAAGTGCACTGCAAAGTTTGCTTCTGTAAAGGCAGAGTCTATACTTTAGAATTCCATCAAGAGCCGGTCTTGCTCTTTTTCTTTATTTTTCTTGTTCTCTCGCATTTTTTTGATAGAATTAGCAATCACAGTGTCTCTTATGTCTTCATAATCAACTAGTTTCTTGTTTTTCTTTGCATCTTCTGTGTTTATCACTGCTGCACCTCTTTTTAGAACTTATTTCTCTTTAAACGCTTTGCTCACGCTTGTTGTCCAGAAGGAGGGCAGGTCGTTTGTCACAAATCCTTGGTATTTGTCAGAATGAATGTATGTCAGCCCTGTTGTGCCTTTTAATTCTTCAAATCCTGGTTGCATTGATTCATAGACTTCTTTTATTTTCTTTCTCTCAAAATCTTTCTGCATTAATGAAGAAGGTTTCATCACTAAGAAATCTGCTTGTCTCAAAACATTTACTTCCAGGTTTGAGCTGTTTTGTGTAATAAATAATACACTTATGTTCTTGTGCCTTGCAATCATCAATAAGGATGAAAGCAGCTGGTTTGCATTTGACATGGATTTTCTTGAGCTGAAGCTTATTCCGCTTTCATCAATCAATACTATTGAGTCATTTTCAACTTCTTCTGGTGTCTCTGCTGCATTTATCCAGTTTGGGATGTCTTTTGCATTAAAGCCGATTGCATAGACTTGTTTTCCTGCTTTTGCATGAGCATTTTCCAGCAGCTTTAGCCCTATTGCGCTTTTTCCTGTGCCTCTTGCTCCAAGTATTATTCCGATTGTGCTGTCTGAGTTGTGAAAGAAGTTTTCAAATGTTGTTGATTTTCCTTTTATTGGTTTTATGTCTTTTAGGCTTGTGTATTTTGCAGTTGTTTTTGGCCTGTTTTTTGCAGGCGCTTTTTTTGTTGTTTTTGCTCTTTTTTCATTGACTTTTTTGCTTGTGAATAATATTGCAGAGCCTATTCCGTCCAAGAATGTGTAGAGTCCTTTTAACATGTACATGACTGCTGTGCTGGTGAATATCAGTGTTTTTCCTATTGCATTTATTGCTCCGCCTTTTTTCTTTTTTGCCATTAAACTCCCACTAGCTCTTGGTTGTATTTATAGATATCGTTTTATGCTGCTGCTCTCTTGCTTAGTGAGAGCTCCATCAGGTTGTGTGCTTTTTCCTGTATTGTTGCGAGGTCTGTTGTTATCCTGAGTATTGCAGTTTCATTTCTTGTCTTGTCTTTGAATCCCTCCAGCTCTGCCTCGCTCATTCGCAATAACGCATTTGCTCTTGCTTGTATTGGTGACGTGCTGTTCAGTATTTCTGCTGCGCTTGCAGGCAATCTGGTAATAAGCTCTCCTAGTTGGGCAAGGTCGCCGAAAAGTATTTTTGATTTCTTTAGAAAGTCTATTATTTTAAAGTCAAGTGTGTTTGCAGGGATTCTTATTTTGCCTATTATGAGGATTTCTCCTGCTTTTGGGTCTTGATATATTTGTGCATTTTCAATATCGTCTATATCCCCGTATTTTTTTTCAAGATAATCTTCCAGGCTTGCAATAAGCCCTATGACTTCATTCCATGCTTCTTGGTATGTCCTGCTGATTACACCTATTGTTTGTGTTTCCTGGTCTGAGTTTGCAACTGCCATGAAATACATTCAGAACAAGCAGTATTTAATCTTTTCTGTTTAATTCTATTTTTTTGATTTTTAGAATGCCGTGATGGTCCTTGTATTCTTTTTCTGTTTCAACCAGCTCTATTTTTTTCTTGTGAATCGGCGAATCAACAACTAGTGTTTCAAATTCTCCGCCCTCTCCTGCAACATTTATTTTGTATTCTTTTTCCAGCTTTTCCATGTCTTTTAGCATTTTTTCATCTAGTTTTCTTCCAAGCCAGGTTTCATCTAAGGGATAAGCTGCAATTCCTGTTATAATCACTTCAAAACTATTCTTAATGAGGTCTTTCATAAGATCCATTTGCTTTACTTGCCACAATGGATTAAAAACTTTCAAGCCAAGGTCATCGCATATCTTTTGTATTCTTGATGCCTGGTATGTTGATGCTACTGCTCCTGTCACAATTCCTTCTATCTTGTATTTTTCTTTTGCTTCCTCAATTGCTTTTTTTAAATCTTTTAGTTCTTCTTCTTTAACTCCTTTTGTCTCGACAAGAATTAAGGGTATTCCTAGTGCTTCTGCTTGTTTTTCTATATGCTCAAATGCAGGAACATGAAACATGTATGACTCTGGATTCAGTGACTTTATTGCTATCAGGCAAACTACTTCATGCTCTTTAATAGCCTTGTAGATAGCATAAGTGCTGTCTTTCCCTCCTGAGAATAATGCTCCTAGTTTCATTAGAATGGCCTAACTGGGCCGGAATATAAAGCTTCTGGATCTTGCATTTGTTTTGCTACTTTTTCAAATGCTTTGTTAAGTTCTTTTTCTGTTACAACAACAACTTGTGTCTTGCCTTCTCCTGTTGGCTGTTCATAATCATACCAGTACGGAAACAGCTCGTGATATAACGCCGCTAAGTCTGCATTGCTTAGGTTTGCTAATTCCATGCATAATGCATTAGTTCCTATTATTGTTAATACTATGCAATGCGCTCTGGTTTCTGAGCTTCCGCTCTCAACTGCTTTTTTGCCGTGTCTTGCTGGAAGGGTTATCTGTGCGCACCAGGCCTGATGAGTGCCTCCTTTTGCAAGTACTTCACCCAGAGTCATCAGCCTGTAATACGGCACTTTTATTTTTTGTGCTGGAACTGCCTCTGTTCCGCTGAAGAAGACCCATTTTTTGACTGTTATCTTGTGTTCAGGTATAACCCCTTCTTTTTCTGTTTTCTGGAAAAGCGGATAAACAAAGACACTTGGCTCTTTTCTTGGACGCATTTTATTTAAGCCCTTGTCCCATGAAAGCCCTCTTATTTTTTCTAAAAACTTCCTGTCATAATCTTTGAGGTTATGTGCTTCCATGAGTGTGTAGCGAACATTGCTAACTTCTGGTTTTATTGGTATCCTTCCTTTTGCTGCAGCATCATCCCAGGGCTGTTTCCAGGCATAAGCAACAGAACCGTACAGTATATAGCCTGCGTTTGATAGAATCTTGCTTGCAATTGCTTTTACACTGGACATATCCTTAAACAGAAATTGTGTGTATATAAACTTTTCTTTGAAAGCATACGCCACCGCCCGGATTACTTTCAAACGCCAAAGCGTTTGTAAGTTCCCAGAAATTCCAAAGGAATTTCAGGGATGAACCAGGATATGCCCAAAACCAATTGGTTTTGGGCGACAAAAAAATCCGCCTAATTCTACGCCGACGCCCGGATTTGAACCGGGATACCCCGAAGGGAACGGGATTTCCAGTCCCGCGCAGTACCAGGTTGTGCCACGTCGGCAGTTTATGAGCGGATTTTTTTTGTATCCCGAAGGAAACAGGATTTCTTGGAAAATACCCATTTTTCCAAGAATTTGGAACGGGTTCCAATTTTCCAGTCCTGCGCAGTACCAGATTGTGCCACGGTGGCATAGAAGTATGAAAACATCTGGGTGTTTTTAAAAGTTACTCTTTAAGAAGAATTAACTTATGCTTTTGAGACTTGGGCATAGTTTCCTTTGCCTTCAATCTTTAGTTTAATCTTGCCGTCTGTTGGTGTTGTGCAAAAGTCAGATTCAACTTCCAGCAGGTTGACATCAAAAGGATAAACTTCTTGAGTGCCGTGCTTTAATAATACTTTATTTGAGGCAAAGCAGACTTCATCAACAGCATAAGGTACATTAAACTCCTTTATTTGCATAGAACCATAATCATGTGCATTGGCATCTACAATTGATTGCAGAGAAGAAATAAAATCAATTATATCAATATTTTTGGACCAATCAAGCAATTCCGTTGTTTCAGCTTTTTCACTGCATCCACAAAGCAGCAGGCTCATGATAAATAAAATGATTATTGCTATTTTTTTCATGGTATGTTGTAAACTATTCTTGCTTATTTAAATCTTTCTGAAATGATTTTGAAAAATAGTGGCGGAGCCGAGATTTGAACTCGGGACCCCTGCGTTGCACTGTTTTCTTAATCATCGGTCTTAAGACCTCATCGCTCAAGAAAAACATTCATGAGCGCAGTACTATACCAGGCTAAGCTACTCCGCCATACACCTCTTAAAATTAGAAGGCCTTTTTAAAAGTTATCATTCCAGGGAATTTTTTATGGCCTGATGTATAGCATTCATCTCTTCATCTGGCAATTTGCCGTGAGGCCAGGTTTTCAGGCCGTCATTGTTGAATCTTGGAATGACGTGAAGATGAAAGTGAAAAACAGCTTGTCCTGCTGCTGCTCCGTTGTTTTGCCCTATGTTAAAGCCGTCTGCTTTAGTAGCTTCTTTCACTGCTTTTGAGACTTTTTTAGCTACTTTTGCAAGCTCTGCTAGCGTATCATCAGGCATGTCCAGAATGTCTGTGTGATGCTCTTTTGGTATAACCAGTGTATGTCCTTTATGCACAGGCATTATATCAAGAAATGCAAGTATTTTGTCATCCTCATATACTTTCTGGCAAGGAATCTCTCCTTTTACAATCTTGCAGAATATGCAGTCTTCCATTTAACTCACCTCAAATGCTTATCAAACCATACCACTACAGGTTCTATTGCTTTTTTGTCAAATATGTGTGTTTCTTCAACGATTTTAATTGGCAGTTTTGCTGCTTTTGCTATTTTTTGTGCTTGTGCTTGTGCTACAATGTGATCATTTAGGCCATGCACTAGCAGAAACGGTATTTTTATTTTTTTAGCTAGGTTAAGTATGTCATATTTCTTGAAGTCTTTTAAGAATTCATACTTTAGCTGGCCTCCTTCAACTTCTGCCATTCCCTTGTTTGCCCATGCTTCGCATTCTTTTTTGTTTTTTATGCATGCTCTCATTGGCTTTATTGGATCATAGAATGCTCCGATTGCTGCAGCTGCTTTTATTTTAGTGTCTTTTGCTGCTTCAATTATTGCTGCAACAGCTCCGATGCTGTGGCCTACTAATCCTAATTTTTTTCTGTCTACTTTGTTAAGGGAATAAAGTGCTTCTATTGCAGATTGTATGTCCATGATTATCTGCGTCACTGTCGTATCTTCATAATTTCCTTCGCTCTTGCCATGTCCGCTATAGTCAAATCTTAATACTATGAATCCTTTTTTGGATAATGCTTCAGAAAGATCAACTTTGTTTTGCGCATCCTTGTTTCCGCCTAAGCCGTGGCACACGATAACAGCAGGATATTTTAGTTTATATTTTTCTTCAGGAACATAAAGGTCTCCCATTAGTGTCTGTCCTTTGTTGTTCTTGAAGCTTATTTCTTTTTTCATGGTAGAACAGTATCTAGTTCTGTAAGGTCTTTTATCTTTTCAGGCCACTCTCTTGAGCCTTTTCTGTCTACTAGAATTGCGTTTACTCCTGCATTTTTTGCTCCCTCTATGTCTGTTGGGATGCTGTCTCCTACCATCAATGCATCTTCTTTCTTTACTTTTAGTTTTTTGAGCGTGTTTTCGAAAAGTTCTTTGTCTGTCTTCAGATAACCTGTTTCCCAGCTTAATGCAACCACATCAAAGTATTTTCCTAGTCCAAATTTTTCAATTACAGGCTCTACAGAATTATTTGGAGAGTTTGATACTATTGCTAGTTTGTATTTTTTCTTTTTCAGTTCTTCTAAGACATTGATTGTTTCTGGGTATAATTTAGCTAATAGCTTGTTTTTATTCCAGACACCTATTAGTTTGTCTATTATGAATGGTTTTGGCTCTATGTTAAATGCCTGGCAGACCTCTGTAAAGGCGCTTGTCTGGTCTTCATGAGGTTTTGTCATTAGCACTGATTCTGTTTTTATCACAAAGTCTGAGAATTTCATTCTAACTCGAAGTATGTTATATGTCTGCCTCAGAGGAGAATAAGTTCCGTTTTCTACTAATGTTCCCCAAAAATCAAATAATACTGCTTTTGCCATTTTCCCCCAATACAGTAATGATTACTTGTCCTTTAAAAAGGTATCGATATAAAAGCATGGACTGGGCGGGACTTTCAATAAAGGGCTTGAAGCCCCTCACATTTGAACCCGCAGCCTCTCCGCTGCCAGCGGAGCGTTCTACCAGGTTGAACTACCAGCCCACAGGTCAAAAATACCGAATTTTATTTATAAAACCTCTGCTTTTAGGCCTAAATATGAAGATAGAGGAAAGCAGGATACTGTACCAGCCAAGGGTCATCTGGCTGATCATCAGCGAGTGGATGGATACTCTTGCGATATTCATGAATTCAAGAGTGTATATGCTTGTTGACAAGAACAAGCTTATTTCTATTTGTTGCATCAAGAATTTTGGCAAGGTTAAAGAGTTGGGTGTTGTCATAACAACAAAAAAGTTCAGGAAAAAAGGTTATATGGCAAAGCTGTTGAATCAGGTGCTTAAGTATTATGGCACGCTTTATTTGATTTGTCTGAAACAGCTTGAGAATTATTACAAAAAATTTGGTTTTAAGACAATAAGAAAAGCTCCTTGGCCATTGCGAATTCGTGCAGGCCCATATAATTTCTTTGCAAACTTGTTTGGTTGGGAAAAAATTGTTTACATGAAGAGAAAATAGCTATTTTCTTACTGCTAATCGTATATCTCCGTCATTTACTGTTTTTCTTCCTGCGTGTTTTGAGATCTTTACTGCCTGGCTTGCTATGTCCTGTGCTTTATCTTCTATTATTTCAACAAGAACGTCTAGTGCATCTGAACTAATCCTCTGCGCACCTGCCTGCATCATTATTCTTGCAAGCGGTGCTTTAGGAATAGTCGTGGCTCTTTTAACTGCCATGATTATAAGATCCCCCTTTGGTCTTTGGTAAAGTATTTAAAAATGAGCTTATTTATATATCTTTCTATTAGTATTCTTACTTAAGTTTCTGTAAATATCTAACAGCTTCTAGCAAGGCAACGCATCCTTCTCCTGCTGCTACGATTATTTGCTTTTCTACTCCGTCATTCACGTCTCCTGCTGCAAATATTCCTGGAACACTTGTCTGCATCTCTTTGTTTGCTATGATTTCTCCTTTGTCATTCTTTTCAACAATATCGATGAACTGTGTGTTTGGTATTAATCCTATCTCTATGAATACGCCGTCTGTTTTCAAGCTTTTTTTCTCTTTATTATGTTCATATTCAATTCCTTTCACGAATTTGTCTCCTGTTATTGCTTTTGTGTCTGCTTTTGTTATGATTTCAAGGTTTTTCATTGCTTTAAGTTTATCTAATAGCACTGGTTCTCCCTGTATTTTGTCTCCCCAAACCAGCATGTAGATTTTCTTGGCGTATTTTTCGAGTATCATTGCTGCCTCTATTGCAGAATTTCCTCCGCCGATTACAGCAACTGTTTTTCCTTTGTATAATGGAGCGTCGCATGTTGCGCAGTATGTTACTCCTTTGCCGTATAGTTCTTTTTCTCCAGGCACGTTCAGGTGTCTTGGTTGTTTTCCAGAGGCAATTATCACTGTTTTTGTCTGGTATGTTCCTTTTTTTGTTTTTAACTCAAAGTTTTTGCCTTTTTTCTTGACAGCTTCCACCGGCTCCTGCTCGCGGACCTCTATCTTGTATTCTTTTAGGTGTTCCTGGAATTTTTCAACTAATTGCTCTCCTGACAGTGTGTGGAAGCCTAGGTAGTTTTCTACTTCTGTGCTCCAGAGTGTCTGTCCGCCTATGTTTCCTGTTAGAACTATGAAGTTGATTTTTTGTCTTGCTGCGTATATTGCAGCGCTTAGGCCTGCAGGCCCTCCGCCTATTATCACAAGGTCGTATACGACCATAATATCACCCTTTTATTTTACAATGATTTTAGCAGATTCTCCTTCTCCCATCTCTATTGCTCCGCCTGTATATACTATTGTGCTGTTTGCTACTTGCGGCGGTTGTGTTTGTGCTGCTGTTGTTATTGGAGGCACTGTTGTGTTTTGTGTATTGTTTTCAATGCTTGTGTTGCTTTCTGTTTTATTTTCCAGTATTTTTGGAGGCATAACTGTTATTTCCTGCTTTACCTCAACTTCAGGCTCTTTTGGTACTGTCTTGCTCTCTGTTTCATTCATGCCTGCCAATTCTTCTGCTGGCGGAACACATGCTATTACCAGAAGTAATAGGCTTATTGCTGTTAGTATATGTATTGCTTTCATACAGCTTGGTTTAGAAGGGATTTATTTAAACTTTTCTGCCTGGTTTAAGAACTCTACAAAGGAATTGATGTGCTTTAAGTATTTCTTAAATGCCTCTTGTAACATCTCTGGCGTGATTTTTCGGTCAGGGTGCGGCTTTAGTATCATTTCTTCTATATATTTTTGTTTTTCTAGAATGTCTGACTTGAAGTTTTGCGGGTCTCTTAGAAGTTCTATTGCGCGGAATATCTGCTGTATCATTCCGCTTGTGTGGGTCTGTTCTATGTGGTTCTTAAGCTTTTCATAATCAAATTTTTCGCCAGGGAACTTGTTGAAGTATATCCATGCAAGCTGCTTGCTGAATGCTCTCATCTCAGCGTTGTCCATTATGTAAAACAAGTACCCCTCAAATTCGCCTGTTGGAAAGCTTTCTGTATGGTGGAATATGTGATCGCATTCATGGTATATGCTTGTTATGACCAATGTTAGATTGTGTTCTAGCTGTCCTTGGTTCTCTGACTCATCTATTATTCCCGTCATGATGGATATTCCTGCATATTCGTCATCTATGATGTCGCAATGGGCATATGCCGAGCCCCAGGATTTTCCTATGGGTATGCTTATGGGCTTTTTGCAGATATCTGGAAAATTTTCCAGCAAGTAGGGATCAGTTACCCAGAATTTCTTCATCTTGTCATTTTTTTCCCAAACCTGGAATATGCACTTTCGAAAGGGTATGGGCTTTTTTTCTTCAAATTTTTTCTTGGCAAATATCTTTGCTGCAGCGCGGAACTTGTCTGCAATAAAATTTGCAAACAGTATTGATGCCTCCTCTTCTTTGGTGTATTTTATTAATCCCAGTTCTTTTGCAATGTCGCGAAACAATTCCATGATAAGAAGCAGATGGTTCTGGCTTATTAATTTTTCTATGTTCTACTTTCTAATCCTGTACAGCAAATAAACTCCTGCTATGAACATAGGAATATTCAGGCACTGTCCCATTGTTAATGGGCCTATCATTAGTTCTGGTTCTCTGACATACTCTGTCAAGAATCTGAAGACAGAATATAATATCAAGAACCATCCAAGAAGATATCCTGGTTTTCTCTTGAGGTTGCGTTGAAAAAACAAGAATCCAAATATTACTAAATTATATGCTGCTTCATAAAGTTGTGATGGGTGCCTGAAGCCTTCTGCAGAGGGAAACTTTACTCCCCAAGGTAAGGAAGTAACCCTTCCATACAGTTCTCCATTGATGAAATTGCCGATTCTTCCAAACACTTGTGCAAGAGCTAATGGAACAACAAAGACATCGCATAATTGAAGAAAGCTTATTTTTTTCTTTCTTGAAAACGCATATCCTGCTATCAAGACTCCTATTAATCCGCCATGAAAACTCAAGCCGCCGTGCCATATTGCTATTATTTCAGAAGGGTTTGCAATATAGTAAGACGGATTATAGAATATGATCTCCCCTAGTCGTGCTCCTATAATCAATGCTGCTACAAGCCAGATCATCAGGTCATCAAGGTCTTTCAGTGTAATCTTAAGTGTCTTCTTCTTTACAGCTGCTCTTGCATAAAGATAGATTACAATAAAGCTTAGGACATACATCAAGCCGTACCATCTTACTTCTAGAGGCCCTAATGAAAGAATCACTGGATTTAGATTATGAGTCCACATTTTACATCTTTTGTATTGTTAATGATATATAAATCCTTGCTATTGTCATTGCAGGAAGCAATAAGATAAATCCAATTATGATTCCTGCTAAAGGATGTATAGAAGCCAGTAATTTTATCACGATATTAAGCGCGAGTAAATATACTGCAATCAATAATATTGATGGCAATAACTGCTTTATCTTGCTTGTGCCGGTGCTTATGCTTTTTCTGAGATTTAGTTTTATATAGGATATGACTGCAAAGTATGCTATGAATATCAGGTAAAACACCAGTACAACATTTAGTGTGTTTGATGCTTGTGTCTGCATTAGTGTGCTTATGAGTATTTTTCTTATGTCTACAACAAGCCCTAATGCATAGTAAAGTGCAAAAAGGATAAACCATAATATGTTTAAGAGCAGGAATTTTTTGAGGTAATCAAGATACTTTATTTTCTTTCCAGTGAGCTGTAAAGCTATTTTCCAATTAACTGCCTGAAAGATACAATAAGTCAGGTATGTTGTGGCTGCGAGTATTAATAAAAGCCAGATTATGTTGTTGAAGTATGGTGCAATCACTTCTGATGATAGTGCAGAGAACATGCTTTGGCTATCTCTTGTTGCTGTTTTTACTGCCTCTCCTGCGTGTGCTCCTATTATGTTGACATTAGCCATTAATTTGAGGTATATTGGTGCTGTTGCAAAGCCGTAAACAAAAAAGAACAGAATGTCAAGGAATATGCTTAGAAAAAACAGTTTTTTGTTGTCATATGCTGTTCTGATGGCTTTTTTTAGCAGTGTGGTCTCTTTCATGCTATTGACTCTATTAGTGCTTGTGCTCCTGGCGTGGGAAAGAGAATGTCCAGGTTTGCTATGACCCACGCGAGCACGACTATGATAATTAAAAGTATAATAATAAGAAAAATATCTTCTTTTTTAGCCATGTTTATAACATTCCAGTGAAATACATGACCAGCACTACTACCACAACAAGTGCTATTATTCCCCAAATTGCCAGCTTGATCTCAGGAGCACAGGTTGTTGACTCAACTCTATAAACTGGTGCTGGTTTTGGCCTGAATTTTAATTTTGGTTTTGACTTTTTAGTTTTCCTTCTTTTTTTCTTCTTAGCCATTACTATTACACCCCCTTTTTTACTTAAATATAAAGTTTCTATTTAAAAATGTTTCTATCTTTGTAGAGTGTTTTTGCAAATGGGTAAAGGATTGCCTTTATGATGTCTGGCCTGTACCATTTTGCAAAGAAGGCAAGTGCATCTGTTTTTTCTGCTTTTTTTAGTATTGACACATATTGTTCACTGCTGGCATAGGAATATCGCAGGCGGTTTGAGATTCCTTGTTTTAGAATTGCCCCAAATTCGTCTTTCCATAGAGTGTCGTAATTTTTGTGTTCTATTATGCTTTTTGCCGCGAGATAGCCTGAAGTTATGGCATACATTATTCCAAAGCCGAAAAGATAGTCTTGGAATCCTGCTGCTTCTCCGGCATAGCGTCTTTTGTTCTTGATGGCAGAATCTCTTATCTGGAAGTTTATGCCGCAGCCAATGGGCTTTTTGTTTTGAATCTTGAATTTCTTGAGTTTCTGGAATCTTTTGATTGTTTTATCAACTAATTTTTGTGCGTTTTTTTTCTGGTCACTGAAAATGCAGGTGATCAGGCATGCTTGCTTGTTGACCACGATAAGGTAAGCATATAACTCAGGGGATAGTTTGTCATCTGCAATAGACATTACTGTGTTTGGCAGGTCTGTCTTGAATTTAATGCCTTCCCCCACTGCTATGTGTTTTGCTGCGCCTGTTGCAACAATGTCTGCCTTGCTTTCAGGCAGTCTTTTCTTGAATATTATTTTCACTCCTGCTTCTAGTGCCTGTTTTTTCAAGGACGCGTCTAATGTGCCTTTTGCATTTCCTCTCTGGATAAGATAGCAGATTGGCTTTTTGGATTTAAGCAGGTATTTTCTGGATTTATAATCATACATCTCAAATGATTTCATGGGCGTATACTTGAACAAGGGCTTTATGTTCATTCTTTTCAGTGCTTTTAAAGTGTCTTCATCTGTTGTCCAGTTCTCAAGTCCCTGAAAGTCACCGTTTGACTTGAAGCCCACGTCAGAATTTTGTTCATATACTGTTGCTTTGTATCCTGCTTTTGCAAGATTGATTGCAGCAGAAAGTCCTGCAGGCCCTGCTCCTGCTATTTTTATCTCTTTTTTCATAGCATTAAGAATAATTTTGTACTATAAAAACTTATCTCAGAAAAACTTATATACTCTTTTGTATTAATAAGATTATGCATGAGGGGTTTATTGCTCAGGAATTGATTGACAAGGCTAAGGCACAGGGCACTGTGAAGAAGATTGTGGTTGAAGTGGGTGACTTGGCTCACTTGCCTGCAGATGAATTAAAAGAGGCCCTGGAAAAAAGAGTTGATTGGAAGATTGAGATAATCAAGGTTCCTGGTCTTGTTGAGTGCAGGTGCGGTTACAAGGGGGTGCCTAAGATTCTTGAGAAAGCTCATGATTTAACGCTTTTTGAGTGCCCCCAGTGTCATAACATTCCTTTTAAGATTTTGAAAGGAGAGGATATTGTCCTTAAGGATGTGGTGGTTGAATAATGTGTTTGGCTATTCCTGGGAAGATAATAGAAATAAAAGGCAGCACTGCTGTCATTGATTATGGTTTTGAGAAAAGAGAAGCTAATGCTTCTTTGATTGATGACTTGAAGGTGGGGGATTTTGTGATTGTTAATGCAGGCTTTGTGATGGACAAGGTTCCTGAAGAGCAGGCTTTGAAATCACTTGAAGCTTGGAAAAATGCTGGAAAAAATGGTTGAGACTCGTGAAGAAGTTTTTTTTAATTATGCTCGGCAATGCCTTTCTTTTTTGAAAGGAAATGCCAGAGTTCCTGAGGCTGTTTATGAGCAGTTGGTCAGGCATAGGGAAGAAGGGACTGTTCCTGCCTGGGATTTGATAGAAAAAGCATTTATTAATGCAATTCCAGAATACTGGAAATTTGTAAGAGCTAATAAATTGGATGAGTATTCTCCTGATTCTGTGCGCAGGTTCTGGCTTGAGCACCATAATACTTATGCAAACAAGGAATGTCATGTTTTTGTTGGTTTGGTTGAATCAATTAGTGATGATGGGAATGGCAGCCCTGTTTATACAGTTAAATGCCCTGGCTTTTGCAGGAAATTTTCAGGCAAGTGGTTTAGGGATGCTAAGTTTGGTGACAGGATTTCTGTGCATTTAGGTTTTGCCTCAGAGAAATTAAAATGAAATTGCTTTGTTTTGGGAATGAGTTTATTGAAGAGGATTCTCTTGCCAAAGAGCTGGCAGATGAATTAAAGATCGAGGGTGTTGAATTCATTAAATGTGACTCTCTGAATGGCATTAAAGGGGATGTCATTGTACTTGATGTTGTAAAGGGTTTAGAAGAAGTTAAGTTAATCCCTTTGGATAAGGTTAAGGATTTTCATCCAGTCTCTATGCATGATTTTGACTTAGGCACTGAGTTGAAATTAAGAAAATCAATCGGCGAGATAAATAATGTCACAATCATTGGCATTCCTATGCAGGGTGACAAGGAAAATATAAAGCAGGGAATCATAAAACTTATAAATGAGTTAAGAAAAAAATAATGTGGGGTGAATATTATGACTACTAAAGAAAATCTTCAGGAGGCTTTTGCAGGAGAAAGCCAGGCTAACAGGAAATACTTGTTTTTTGCAGATAAGGCTGAGATGGAGGGCAGAAAGCAGATTGCAAGGTTGTTTAGGGCTGCTGCTGCTTCTGAGACTGCTCATGCAAGGAATCACTTGAATGTCTTGAAAGGCATTAAGACTACGGAGGATAACTTGGTTGATGCTTTTGAGGGCGAGAAGTATGAGTCTGAGAAGATGTATCCGAGATTTATCAAGGAAGCTGAAGAGGCAAGTGATAATGATGCAATAAGGACGTTTAAGTGGGCTATTGCTGCTGAAAAGATTCATGAGCGGGAATACGAGAAAGCATTGAAGGCAATTAAAGAGAAAAAGGATTTAGAGCCGACTAATTATCATGTCTGCGAGTGCTGCGGTTACACTATTGTGGGTGATGAGATTCCGGACATCTGCCCTGTTTGCAGTGCTCCTAAGGAGATGTTCAAGGAAATCAAATAACCCCACTCAATAATGACAACAAATTATTTTAAAGAAAACCGCTTTTTAGGAGTTGCATAGTGATTTTCTAAAAGCATTGATGGGAGAATTTAGACTGATGCGAGCGTTTGATCTTCGGATTAATTGTCTTGTTGAAGTTTAGACTTCGGACATCAATGCTTTTATTACTATTCCCAAATAATCTCCAGAAAGTGTGTTGCACAACTAATGCAGGGATCATATGCTCTTATCAGTTTCTCTATCTCTAATTGTATTTCTTCTTTTGGTTTGTCTAGTAATGAAGGCAAGAAGTTCTTTATGTCTTCTTCTAGGTTTGGGAGGTTTTGTGTAGTGGGTGTTGTTATGTTAATGAAGTTAGTAAAGCCTTTGTTGTCATATTTATACTTGTGAAATACAATTCCTCTTGGTGCTTCGTTTGCTCCTATGCCGGTTCCTGCTTTTGGCTTTATCTCAATAGGTTTTTCTGGCTTAAAGTCATTTCCTTCAATTAATTCTATTGCTTTCTTGAGTCCTTCATATATTTCTACTGCTTGTGCTGGGTTGTTCATGAAGGGGTTGTGTTTTCTTGGGATTATGCATCTGCACATATCTTTTGATTCTTTTGATAATTGATTATAATTGTTCAGTATTCTTGACCATGCTCCTACCATGTAGCTTCCTTCTTTTGTTTTTGCAAACTCTGCTGTTGAGCCTTGCTTAAAGAATTCCTTGAAATACTGTTCATAGTCTGTTACTGCTATGCATTCTTTGCCCCCGCTGCATGTTATCTGGTCTTCTGGGCAGAAAAAGCAGTTTTTCTTGGCCTTTAGTGCATAGTGTTTTGTTTCGCGTGTAAAGTCTGGGTATTCCAGCCCGCAGAACAGGTGTGCTGTTTTTTCTGCGTCTGCAAGGCTTGCTTTTGCGCTTTTTAGCAGGCTTTTGAATTCTTCTGGTTTTGGTATTGCTACAAAACCGCCGGGCGTTAAAGTAAAAGGGTGGATGTCTCTTCCTCCTATCACTCTTACTATGTCATTGGCTGTTTGTTTTATTTTTAGTGCTGTTTTTACCTTATCTGGATGTTTTTGTGCCATCTGCACTGCGTTTGGAAAACCGACATAATCTGGCAGTGTCAAGAAATAAAGATGCAGGACATGGCTCTGTATTGTTCCGCCGATGTTGAGTATCTCTCTTAATAGTTCTGTTTGTTCAGTTACTTGCACGCCCATTGCTTTTTCAGTTGCTTTTACAGAAGTCAGGCCATGAACCGGGGAGCATATTCCGCAGATACGGGAAGCAATATGATTTACGTCATTGTATTTTTTGTCTTTTAGTAAGCCTTCAAAGTATCTTGAGCCCTCAAATATGCTTAAGTCTACTTTTTTGATTTCTCCTTTGTCTACCTTGATGTGGAGTTTTGCATGTCCTTCTATTTTTGTTATGTGGTTAAGGTTTATTTTTGCCATTTTTTTCTATGTTTTGGAACATGTTCAGTCTTTCCATTATTTCTTTTTCATCAAGACCAAATGATTTAAACAGTTTTATTTCAGCTTCATAGTCTGTTTTTGGTCTTGGTCCTCTGCATCCCATGCATTCAAAGTTTGCTTTTGTGCATATTGCGTCGCATCCTCCGTGTGTTACTGGTCCTAAACAGATTTTTTTCTGTCTTAAGAAGCATTCTGGTGTGCCTTGTCTTGGGCATTGTGCGCATACAGGGCCTTCAAATTCTTTCATTATTTTGCCTTTCAGGAATTGGTTAAGGAAATTCATGAATTCTTCTTTTATGATTGGGCAGCCGTACATGTAATAGTCTACTTTGACATATTCTCCTATTCCTGCTGCTGGTATTGAGTCTTTGAGCATTCTTTGGTTGTAGACGTATTTCTCAAGCTCTTTGTTTTCCACAAAGTTTCGCATTGCTGGTACTCCTCCGTGGCACGCGCATGCCCCTAGTGCAACAAGAGTCTTGCTTTTCTTTCGTATTTCTTTTAGTTTCTGTACTTCTTTTTTTGTGGTTATTGCTCCTTCTACAAACATCAGGTCAAATTTTGCTTTTCTGTTCTTTTCTTTCAGAAGATGGAAGTATTGGACATCAAACTTCTTGAAGATGTCCATTAGTTTCTCAATGAAAAGTATTGTGAACTGGCATCCCTGGTCGCATGTAAATGATACAATGCCTAGTACTGGCTTTTTGTCACCCATTTTAATTAAGAAAAAAGAAAAAGAGTATATTAACTTTTTGATTGTTCAGCGCCGGAGGCGGGAGTTTCATCACTCCCACCTAAGTGAATTTGAACCCGCAAGATGCAGGGTTTGCATCACCTGATCCTAAGTCAGGCTCCTTACCTGATTCGGACCACTCCGGCTTTGCTGAAATTCCACAAAGCTTATATACTTCGTGAACATAATTGTTTATGCAGGGTTAACATCACCTGGTCTAAGTCTGGCGCCTTGCCAGATTCGGCCATTTCTTTTTTTTATACTGATTTTATTCTTTATATGTTTTCATAAGAAAAAGCAGTAATATTTTCAAAAGAATCAGAAGATTTTTTGAAGAAGAAATTATATTTGCGGTTTTGATTTAATTATATGTATTTTCTTTAGAAATCCTGTAATAATCATATTTGATGCTGCAATTTGTGAAGTTTTTTGCAATCTGGTTCATTCCTTCTGAATCAAGGTCTTCTGCTTCTGCAGGCCTTATGTTATCTGCTGTTATTTTTAGTGTATTGCCTTCTTTTTTAATATCAAGGGTCCAGGCATGCATTTTGTGTGCAGAGA